>ERZ1673747.54-NODE-54-length-192362-cov-32.233996_pt1 | contig 192362 bp, 156 predicted proteins | sample MGYA00580220_ERZ1673747 | MGnify/ENA primary metagenome ERZ1673747 (study PRJEB41218, sample SAMN15661769) | gut metagenome | host: Homo sapiens | place: Canada: London | collected 2015-08-20/2019-03-30 | study: EMG produced TPA metagenomics assembly of...
AGGCCAACCATCTGAATCAGCGGTATGCGCTGGAGGAACTGGTGCTGCGGAAATATCCGGCGGAAATCAAAGAGCTTAGCGAGCGTATTGCCGGCTATGAAAAGGATATGGCGCTTCTGGCACAGCACCCAAAGCGGCCGGGGGCGTTTCCGGCGATGGTAATTTTCGGCGTCACCTATACCGAAAAGGAAGACGCGGGACGTGCGATCATCGACGCCTGCACCCATATGACCGGTTCCGATGCTGTTCTGTTAGGACAGTACCGGGGCTTTTCTTTAACCCTTTTCTATGACGGCACGGCAAACGAATACCGCGTCACCATGCGAGGTACGCTCTCTCATACGGCGGTGCTCGGTACGGATGTGTTCGGCAATATTACCCGTATCGACAACGTGCTGGAGGGCCTTGGGGGAAAGCTTCAAAATGTACGTGAGCAGTTGGCGGATATGGAAAAGCAGCTGGAAAACGCCCGCGCCGAAATGGAGATCCCTTTTGCCAAAGAAGCCGAATTGCAGGAGAAAACAGCTCGGCTCAATGCACTCAACATCCAGCTTAACGTAAACAAAAAAGACCGCTGCGTAGTGGATACCGTCCCGGATGAGGCCGATGGAGCAAAGGCGAAAGTAAAGGCATATGAACGGTAACGTACAGGCGGCATGGATTTCCCGTGCCGCTGGTATATATCGATCGCAGCTTTTTCGAAATACACAACAACATGTTGATATTTTATAAATTGTTGTGTATGATATAAATGGGTGATGAAATTGAATTTGATTGTGCACATGCTATTGCGGGAGAAACAACGAATTGAATTTATGCTGGCAAAGTACCAGACGGAGCTTGAAACACTGCCGAAAGGCTCGATTTCCAAGAAAAATGTGGGCAAAAAAATCTATTATTATCTCAAATATCGGGATGGCAAAAAGGTGGTTTCTCAATATATCAGCAAAAAGGACATTGACGGCATACGGGAACAAATTAACCGCCGCCGTCATACAGAAGCCATGATAAAATCACTGCTTGCTGAAAAAGCAATTACAGATAAAGCGTTGGAGGGAAATGTATGATAATCTATCATGGAAGTAATGTGATTGTATCTGAACCGCGTCTGATTGCACAAAATCGTTTTTTGGATTTCGGTTACGGCTTTTATACCACAACGAACAAAGCACAGGCCGTCGGTTTTGCTGAAAAAGTAACCAGACGCCGCAAGTCCGGCGAAAAAACGGTAAGCATTTATGAAATGGATGAAGTCAGGGCATTTGACGAATGTACTGCGCTTCGCTTTAATTCTGCCGACGAGGCTTGGCTGAATTTTGTTTCGGATAACCGTTCCGGCAATTACAGCGGTAAAGCCTATGACTTCGTTTTCGGTCCGGTTGCCAACGATGATGTTTATACCACTTTCGCCCTTTATACTGCCGGGGTACTTAGTAAAGAGCAAACGTTAGAGGCTTTGAAAATCAAGAAGTTGTATAATCAGCTGGTGCTGTGTTCCGAACGGGCGTTGTCTTACCTGAAGTTTATCGGAACGGTTCCAAAGGAGGAATTATAATGGGGGAAGAAAAGTTCGGCGCTGTGATGGGTATTCTTGTTCCTCAGGTTATCGTGTTGATTTCCGAGAATTATCCCTATGACGAAATGACCGCTACAGACGAATTTTATAATTCCGAGGTGTATGCCCTATTAGAGCAGGAGGACACCAAGTTGTGGCATTTCAGTCCTCTCACCCTGTTTAATATGTTCGACGAAGAAAAAAAGACGGGTAAATTCACTTTCCCGGAGGAGACGTAAATATGAGCAGTCAAGGGAATTTTATGGTGTTCTGTGCCGAGCAGTACAAACTGGCAAAAGGTTTAACCGGCAGACAACTTTCGGCGTTGTTCAGGAAGTATCGGATATGGGAATATATTTACACCTGTTATGAGGCGCTGCACACGACTGGAACGAACTATATCATCAACGACATTGACCTTTATATCGAGGCAAGGCAGTCCACTATGGCATAGGCTTAGGCGGCACGGAAAATCCGTGTCGCTTTTCTGCATATAACCCTCACGGTGGGAATCCCCCGGCTTTTTACTTTTCAGAGGAGAGGTGAAGAAAGATGCCCTATATCCCGCCGGATGTGGTCGCCAAAGCGAAAGAAATGGATTTGCTGACCTATCTCCAGAATTACGAGCCGCAGGAACTGGTGCGTCTCAGCAGCAACACCTACTGTACTCACGAACACGATTCTCTGAAAATCTCCAACGGCAAATGGTGCTGGTATTCCCGTGGGATCGGCGGCAGGTCAGCGCTGGATTATCTCATCAAGGTAAAGGAAATCCCTTTTACCGAGGCGGTGGAAATCATTACAGGGCAGGTGGCCATACGGCCGCCTGTTTTTACGCCTGCACCTAAAGAGGAAAAGCCGAAAGTCCTATTGCTTCCCCCGGCGTGCCGCAGCACCACGAATGTGGTGAACTATTTACAGCGGCGCGGTATCGATGAAGAATTGATTCGTTTTTGCCTTTCCACCGGACGGCTCTATGAAAGCGCATCATATCACCGGGCTGTTTTTGTAGGGATGGATGTGAACAACAAGCCCCGGTATGCTTACCAACGCGACATCAAATCGGATTTCCTCGGTGATGTGTCCGGCAGTGACAAACGGTATTCCTTTCATATACCCGCCAAGGACGACTGCACAACCGTCCATCTGTTTGAAAGTGCTATTGATTTACTGTCCTATGCCACACTGCTGAAGCTCTACGGCAGGGGGTGGAACAGGGAGCATCTGCTGTCCCTGGCCGGCGTGTACCGTCCCAAAAAGGAAGTTTCGGAGAGCAGCGTCCCTTTGGCGCTCACGCAGTATTTGTCCGATCATCCGCAAATCCGCCGAATCATCCTGCGGCTGGACAACGACTATACCGGACGAATCGCGGCAAAGACCTTGATAACACTGCTGCCGGAATATGTGGTGGCGTACAAGCCGCCGCCGCAGGGCAAAGACTATAACGATTATCTCTGTATGCTCAAGCATATTCCCATTACCAAACGCAGAGAAAAGGATCGATGATCTTTTTTCGGCCGGTATCCAAACGCACGGCCTGCGGCCGTGGAGAATGACATCTACCAGCAAGCAACGCCTTTTGGGGACAAAAGGCAGCTTGTCAGGGGCTGTCGCCCCTAAAACCCCACACGGAAAAGAAACACGGCATAAACTGCCGAAAGAAACCAGCCCCACAGACAAATTTTCTGTGGGGCTGTTCATACCAGTTCTGGTCATTGAATTTCCTGCTCCAGTTCATCGAACTCAGCCGTGCTGAAGAACTGACCAAGCGTAATGTCCAAGCCGTCGCATATTTTCTTAATGGTAGCGACCTCCGGGCTTTTGTCTCCGATAATACTGTAAATCGTTGTCTTATCAATACCGCACAGCATAGCGAGAGAATACGGCGTGAGCTTTCTTTCGTCGCATAGCTGCAAAATACGGTTGGCAATAGCCTCTTTCAGCGTCATACAAATTCCCTCCCGTGGTGGGATATATCCCGCTTTCTATTATGCCAAAGTCGGATTTGTGACGAGTGGGACTTGTCCCACCAAACGATGTGTGATATAGTAGGACGTATCCCACTTGGAAAGGAGGAAAGGAAATGCTGAAGTTCAGTGCAACACGCCAGATGGACGAGTTGGGACGTATTTTGTTACCACTGGAAGTACGCAGCGCATTAGACTGGAATACGGAGCCACATTTAGACATCTATTGGGATGCCGAGACTGGTGAAGTATGTCTGAAAGCACATGAAAACCATTGTATTCATTGCGGTTCAACACAGGATTTGCTGAAATTCCAAAACCAGTATATCTGCCGTACATGCCAAAAGAAGATTGCGGAACTTCCCGCAAAATAGGTCTATTTCGTTTCACGAATAAAAATGCAGGAATTGCTTAGCGGCGATTCCTGCATTTTTATTTTCCGAACAACCGTAGCCGAAAGGAGAAATCCCATGAACAACAGGAATATTGAAATCAAAGTGCGCCTCAACCGCAAAGAGGCGGAGGTGCTGAACAAGTGCGTGAAGAAAAGCGGGCTTTCCCGCGAAGCATATCTGCGCCACATCATTGCCGGTGCCGTGCCGAGGGAAGCGCCGCCGCCCGATTATTTCCTCTTTATGCGTGAACTGCACAATGTGGGCAACAACTTAAACCAGATTGCCCAAAAAGCCCATGTGCTCAATGTGCTGGATGTGAAGCGGTACGATGATAGCTGCCAGCGGCTGGAAAAGCTCTGCCGGGATGTGACCGAAGCGGTCATCCTCCCGGCAAAGCGGTTTTGACGGTATGGCGGTCACATCCATCTGGAGTGTCAAAGGCTGGCTCGGCAAGGTGGTGATATATATCGAAAACCCGAATAAAACGACGAACCCCGCCTGCTTTCAAAAAGCGGATGTAACCGACGGGCAGATTCATGGTCTTTCCGATGTGATCGCCTATGCGGCCAGCCCGGACAAGACTACCGCTGCCCTCCACGATGAACATCTGGAAATCATGCACCAGTTTGTCAGCGGTATTAACTGTATGCCCGCCACCGCCCGCGAGGAAATGCTGGCGGTCAAACGGCGCTTCGGGAAAGAGGAGGGCGTGGTGGCCTACCACGGGTATCAATCCTTTGCTCCCGGCGAGGCCGACCCGCGAACGGCCCATGAAATCGGAATGAAGCTGGCAGCCCGTTTGTGGGGCGACCACTATCAAGTGGTTGTCGCTACCCACCTTGATAAAGAAAATCACCTGCACAACCATTTTGTAGTAAACACCGTTTCTTTTGTGGACGGAATCAAATATCACCGCACAAAAAAGGATTATCACGATATGCAGACGACTTCCGATGATTTGTGCCGTGAATACGGTTTGTCGGTCATCGAAAACCCGCAGCGCGGGAAGTCCAGACAGTACGGTGAATGGCGTGCCGAGCAGGAACAGCGCCCCACCTGGCGGGGACTGATCCGCGCGGAGATAGATGAAATCATCCGGCAATCCATGACCGAACGGCAGTTTTTTGAAAATCTGCGGAAAAAGGGCTATGAGATAAAGATCGGCAAGGACATTTCCGTGCGTCCTCCGGGCAAAGAGCGTTTTGTCCGTTTGATGCGGAATTTCGGCGAGGACTATTCGATGGAAGAAATCCGCCGGCGGATACTGCGGCAAACGTCGCCGGGACTGCCCTCGTCCTTTCCCCTGCCGGAAAAACCGGCTGTCCGCTGCCGCTTCAAAGGCGATTTCAACGCCACCCGGAAGATCACCGGCTTTCGTGCGCTGTACTTCTATTACTGCTATAAGCTGGGGATTTTCCCCAAAGAGCGCCCGCAGAGCCGGGCGCGGCTTCACTTCCTTTTGCGGGAGGACTTGCTGAAGCTCAACAATATATCCCAGGAAGTCAGGCTGCTTGTGCGGAATCGGATTGATACCGCCGGGCAGCTTTCTTCATATCAACAGGGACTGGAGGTGCAGATTGAGCGAATATCATCCCAACGCAAATCGCTGTATAAGGCGCAGCGTACCCAGGCGGTTAAGAAAAATCCCGAACAGGCGGCGGAAATCAGGGAAAGGATTGCCGCCTTTTCTAAACAGCTTCAGTCGCTGCGCCGGCAGGTGCATTTGTGTGAGGACATCGCCGCGCGTTCCGGCACAATCAGGGAAAAATTAAAGGCCGTCCGTGAGGATGGGCAGAAAGGAAAGGAGGATGGCAACCGCACAAGATCGCGGGAAGCCAAGTAAAATGAGAGATTCGCCACTCAAGTATATCAAGCATAAGGAGATGATGCGTCTATGACCACATCCGGCGATGCGGCTGAGCAGGTGGTCAGGCTCAGCCTTGAGGGGATGGAGGTTGCCGCCAAAATCACCGGCAGTGCGGCAAAGGAGGTCGCTGCGCTGCTGTATGCTGCTCTGAAAAACCGGGATAAAAACAAGATTAAGGGCAGGCAGCGATTGACCTCCATGCTCAAGAGCGGCAAGGAACTGACCATTTTCAGTGTAAAAAACAGCGACATGAAGCGTTTTGTGGCTGACGCCAAGCGGTACGGGGTGGTGTACTGCGCGCTCCGCAATCCCAAAGACAATCCCGGCGGCGAGTGCGAAATCATGGTACGGGCTGAAGATGCAGCAAAAATTAACCGCATTGTGGAGAATATCAAGATCGCCACGGTGGAAAACGCCGAGGCCATTCGCGACGAGGTGGAAAACGGGAAAGCGGCGGCTGCCGAACAGACAGCCCCGGAACGCGACCGCCCGCCTAAGAATGAGGACGATATTCTGCTGGACGATATGATGGCTAGGCCTATACAGAAAACGGAGGCGTCCCCGTCAAACCCTACCCCGGCAAAGATGGAGAAATCCCATCCGTCCGCGCCTACCTCAAAGCCCAAAGGCAGATCCGCGGAGGGTGCAGCTAAAGCCGACCGTCCCTCAGTCCGTGAGGAGCTGCGGGACATCCGGGCACAGCAGCAGGAAGCGGAAAAGGCCGGGCGTGTCGAGCGCGCCGAACCCGGACACAGAGACAACAGACAGAAAACGCAGGAACACCGCCAGCCGGGTAACAACCGCGGGAAGCGGAGTAAAAAGACAAAGGAGAGGTAAAACATGGCAAGCTACGATGATATTTTTGCTGCCCCTATGGAAGATACCGCACCGAGACAAAACTTGAGCAAGGAGGAATATGCGGCCAAAAAGAAAGCCGAACGCGATGCGGTGTATGCGCTAGCCGACAGTACCGCCGCCGAGGTGGTTTCAAACGGCGAGCTGTTCCGCATATATTTGGATCTCCAGGCCCATTTCGACCGCTATTCTGCCACTAACACCCTGCTTATTATGGCGCAGAACGGCGATGCCACCCAACTGCGTGATTATGACGGCTGGGCAGACAAAGGCGTACAGGTGCAGAAAAAGGAACGCGGCCTTTCCCTTTTGGAGCCGGGTGACAGCTATACCACTGAGGATGGCAAAACCGGCACCTATTACGATGTGAAAAAGGTCTTTGATATTTCGCAGACCAACGCCAGACACCGGCAACAGCCTTCCGTCCATTATGATGAGCGTATTCTGCTTGCCGCGCTGATTGCCAAACGCCCCGTCCCGATTGAAATGGTGGACGAGCTGAACACCGGTGCGGTATACGACCACGATCAAGGGAAAATCTTTGTCCGGCGCGGTATGGAGGCCCCGGATATTTTCCGCAGCGTTTCTCTTGCCCTTGCCCGCGCGGAGCTGGCCGGGCAAGCCGAAACCTATCAGCCGGAAAAAGCGGCGTTTCAGTCTTACTGCGTTTCGTATATGCTGGGACGCAAGTATGGGATTGATGTCAGCGCTTATCGCTTCGAGCCGTTACCGGAGTTTCTCCGCGGGGCGGAGCCACAGGAGATTCGCAGGGAACTGACCGAAATCCGCGATACCATGAATACGATGTCCGGCAGAATGGCAAGGGCTATGGAGCAGGCCAAAAGCCAGAAAGAACGGGTGCGATGATGTATGGAAAAGACAGAAAAGCGGGTGCTGATGCTGGATTCGCATCAGCACGGTGTGGTCATCAATGCGCTCAACGATATGCGAAACGACCTCATCGAAGAAAACCGCCCTACGGATATTGTGGATGAGGTTTTAATCAAAGCAATTGATGCACCGAGCAAAAAGGTCAGGTGCAAGGATGACCGGTAAAAAATATCTGCCGTATTTGCTGGGGATTCTTCCCGCCGTGTGGCTGGCGCTGCTCATAGCGCCGTCCGTATCGGGAGGGCTGCCCGGTATTATTGCTGCGTTCCCGGTGGTCATGAATACCCCCTTTCATATTGTGTGGTGTGAGGACAGTCTGATGACTGTCCTCATTTTCGTTTCCGCCTATGGGTTGGGGATCGGTATCTATCTGTCCACAAAGCGCAGCTACCGGCGCGGAGAAGAACACGGCTCTGCCCAGTGGGGCGACGCCATGGCCGTAAACAGGAAATACCAAGCAAAGCCGCCGAAGCCCAACAAAATCTTCACACAGAACGTCCGTATGGGCTTAAACGGCAAAAAGCACCGCCGCAATCTGAACACGGTCATCGTGGGCGGCAGCGGCGCGGGAAAGACACGGTTTTATGCCAAAGCGAATCTATACGAAGCGGCCGAATCGTCGTATGTGTGCCTCGACCCGAAAGGGGAGCTTCTGCGCGACGCCGGCAACCTGCTTCTGGCCAAAGGCTATGAGGTGCGTGTTCTGGATCTGCTGAATATGCAAAAAAGCCATTGCTACAACCCCTTTGTGTATCTGCGGGACGACAACGACGTGCAGCGTCTGGTGACAAACCTGTTCAAGTCTACCACGCCCAAGGGCAGTCAGAGTAATGACCCCTTTTGGGATATGGCCGCCTCCATGCTGCTGATGGCTCTGGTGTTTTTTCTGCATTACGAAGCGCCGCCTGACGAGCAAAATTTCCCTATGGTTATGGAAATGCTGCGTGCCGGCGAAGTCCGGGAGGACGACGATTCCTATGAATCCCCGCTGGATATTCTCTTTGAGCGGCTGGAAATGCGCAGCCCGGAACACATCGCGGTCAAGTATTACCGGGACTACCATTCCGGCAGCGCCAAAACCTTGAAGAGTATCCAGATCACCCTTGCGGCAAGGCTGGAAAAATTCAACCTGTCCTCGCTGACCGCGCTGACCGCAACGGACGAGCTGGATTTGCCGTCCCTGGGTGAAAAGAAAGTGGCGCTGTTTGCGCTGATCCCCGACAACGACACCTCGTTTAATTTTCTGGTCAGTATCCTGTACACGCAGCTATTCCAACAGCTTTTTTATCTGGCCGATCACAAATACGGCGGAAGCCTGCCGGTGCCGGTGCATTTTCTGATGGATGAGTTTGCGAACGTCTCTCTGCCGGAGGATTTTGACAAGATATTATCCGTCATGCGTTCCCGCAATGTATTTGTGTCAATCATCCTGCAAAACATCGCGCAGCTTAAAGCCCTGTTCGAGAAGCAGTGGGAATCCATCATCGGCAACTGCGACGAGTTTTTGTATCTGGGCGGCAACGAGCAAAGCACCCACAAATATGTATCGGAGCTGCTGGGCAAGTCCACCATCGACACCAACACCTATGGCCGCAGCTTCGGGCATAACGGAAATTACAGCACCAACTATCAGATTTCCGGGCGCGAGCTGCTGACCGCTGACGAGGTGCGGATGCTGGACAACCGGCAGGCGCTGCTGTTTATCCGTGGGGAACGGCCGATTCGGGATGCAAAATATGATATTCTCCGTCATCCCAATGTGGCGCTGACCCCGGACGGCGGCGGAAAGCCCTATCTGCACGGCGGCACCGAAAACGCCGTGGCCACACTGGAGCTGCACCGTGTTCCCGTATCCGATATGCCGGAACCGGGGCAGACCGAAACCGTGTACGAGCTTCTTTCCAACGAGGAAATGGAAGCGATTTTTTTGAATGATTAGGAGGAAACCGCAATGAGAAGACGCCCCCAAAAGACCACCGTTCCCCTGCCTATGGGCAAAAAAAGCCGGCGTTTGATGGCCGTATATATCGCTGTCATTCTTTGCGTCTGCTGTATGCCGCTGGCCGCTTTGGCCGATACCACGACCTCTGCCCCGCCGGGCAGCGATCCGCTTTCGGTCATTAGCAACCTGTCCAGCTTTATTTTCGGGCTGGTGCGCGCGGTCGGGATGATTCTGCTGGGATTCGGTATTGTGCAGATCGGCCTTTCTCTGAAATCCCACGACCCCAGCCAGCGCGCCAACGGATTTCTGACCCTGGCCGGCGGCGTGGTTATCACCTTTGCCAAAGAAATTCTCGACTTGATTATCGGCTGAAAGGAGAGGGTTTCCAATGGAAAAATGCAAGTGCTATATCCACTCCCTGAAACAGGGAGAAAAACACGTCCTCGGTGAAGCGACGATTCTTAAACGCTTGGGTGATAATGACTATTTAGCCGAAGTGGGTGATGTAAAATGCCACGCCATATTCAACCCATTTGTCGGGCGCTACTTTGTGGACGACGTTTACGGAATTATTCGTACCACACCGGATCGGGACGCCAGATAATCCAATATACCGCAAGGAGGAATCCGTTTTGAGTGATAACTGGATCGTTCAGAATCTGGAAAATGCGCTGGAAACGTGGAATGAAAAGCTGGCCGAGATATGGCAGCTTATCACCCAGTCGCCTGAAGCGTTCAAGGGCGGCACGATATGGGCAGTGGTAAAAAATATCCACGGTGCGGTACAGGCCATCGGACTGGGACTGCTTGTTCTGTTTTTTGTGATCGGCGTGATGAGAACCTGCGGCAGCTTTGCCGAGGTGAAAAAGCCGGAGGTGGCGCTGAAGCTGTTTATCCGGTTTGCGATTGCCAAAGGGGTGGTGACCTATGGGCTGGAGCTGATGATGGCGCTATTCAATATTGTTCAAGGGCTTATCAGCACCATTATGACCACGGCGGGCCTGGGTACAGCAACACGGACGGAGCTGCCCTCCTCGATTGTCACGTCCATCGAAAGCTGCGGATTCTTTGAATCCATCCCGCTATGGGCAGTCACGCTGATCGGCGGCTTATTCATCACCATCCTGTCCTTTATTATGATTCTCACCGTATACGGGCGCTTTTTTAAGCTGTATATCTACACGGCGATTGCGCCGGTGCCGCTTGCCACCTTTGCCGGGGAACCGAGCCAGCAGGTCGGCAAGAGCTTTGTCAAATCCTATGCCGCCGTTTGCCTGGAGGGGGCAATCATTGTTCTGGCCTGCATCATTTTCTCCCTGTTTGCCGCCTCGCCGCCGGCCGTTGATACCTCTGCGGCTGCGGTGACACAGGTATGGTCGTATGTGGGAGAGCTGATCTTCAACCTGCTGATTCTGGTTGGTACGGTAAAAATGTCTGATCGTATCGTCCGCGAGATGATGGGGTTATAACCCCATGAAAGGAGTTAATGAATCATGTATAACAATAAACCGATTTCAAGCGATGATCCCGAAGCCGTGGAAAAGCTGCAGGAGAAGCTGGATACGCTGGAAAAAACACAGGAATATATGAAACGGGTGAACGCCTACTTCCGCAAACACGACACTGCCCTCGGCTGTCCGGGGGTATCGGATGAGCAGGCTGCCAAAATGGACGAAGCGGTATTGAACGGCTATTCCTGGGAGAAAACGCCGTTCTCCTCTTACCTGCTGTCAAACAACAATGCCGAGATTCGCCGTGTAAAAAAACGCATTGAGCAGCTAACCCAAGCCCGTGATGTAGGTTTTGTGGGCTGGGCGTTTCCGGGCGGCGAGGCGATCATCAACAACAACATTAACCGGCTCCAGCTTTTGTTTGATGAAAGGCCCAACAAAGATCAGTGCATCCGCTTAAAACAACACGGCTTTCACTGGTCGTCGGCCGAACAGGCCTGGCAGCGTCAGCTCAACGTCAACGCGATTTATGCTGCGAGCCGGATGCCGTTTGTGTGTCCCGAAAGCGGGGAAAAGCCCTATGCTTTCCAGCCCAAAGCGCCGAAAAAAGACGCGCTGCAACGCTGAGGAGGTGAGATTGTGGAAGTAAAAATCAATAAAGAAATCCGAAACTATACGGAAAACATGTTTTTCGGCTTATCCCTGCGGCAATTTATCTTTTCGGTGCTGGCCTGCGGCGTTGCCGTGGGCCTTTATTTTGGGCTGCATGAGCACCTCGGCACCGAAACGGTGTCCTGGCTGTGTATGATGGGTGCTGCACCCTTTGCCGTGCTAGGCTTTGTCAAATACCACGGTATGACGGCGGAGGAGTTTATCGTGGTGTGGATAAAGGCGGAAATCCTCTATCCGAAGCACCTCACCTTTCAGCCCGTCAATCTCTATTACGAGGTGGTGAAAGAGCAGATCGCACAGAATGAAAAGGATGCCTGCGGCAAGGGGAAACGCCGTCTGAGGAGGTTGAGGGCGAAATGATAAAAACCCTGCGCAATTTGCGCCGGCAGGACAAGTACAAATTTCGCATCCCACGCAGCGTACAGGATGCCATCCCCGTACAGAGCCTTTGGAAAAACGGCGTTTTCCTCGTCGGTCAAAACAGGTTCAGCAAGTCGTGGCAGTTCACCGACATTAACTATGGCACAGCGGATGACGAGGACAAGAAATCCATGTTCCTGGCTTACAGCGAGCTGCTTAATTCCTTTGACAGCAACGCCTATACCAAAATCAGCATCATCACCCGCAAGCTCAACCGGCGCGATTTTGAGAAGAATATCCTCATACCGATGAAGCATGACGAATTTGACCGTCTGCGCAAAGAATACAACGCCATGCTGATGGAAAAAGCGGCGAATGGCAGCGGCATGATTCGGGATATGTATATCACGATTACTGTCGTGCGGAAGAATTACGAGGAGGCGAAAAACTTCTTTACCCGCGTCGGCGCGGAGCTGAATATGCACCTGTCCCGGCTGGGTTCCCGCTGTACCGAACTGTCCGCCGAAGACCGCCTGCGGATTCTGCACGGTTTTTATCGTCACGGCGAGGAGGCGGATTTTCATTTCGATCTTGCCGAAACCGCCAGAAAAGGGCACAGCTTCAAAGACTATATCTGTCCCGACAGCATGGAGCTGAACAAGGATTTCTTTATGCTGGGCGGACGCTATGGGCGTGTGCTGTTTCTGAAAGAATACGCCTCCTATATCAAGGACGATATTCTGTCCGAACTGTGCAGCCTTGAACGTCCGGCGGTTCTCACGCTGGACATTATCCCCGTCCCCACCGATGAAGCGGTGCGCGAGGCGGAAAGCCGCCTTTTGGGTGTGGAGCGCAATATCGTGGATTTTCTGCGCAAGCAGCAGAACAACCGGAACTATTCCGGCAATGTGTCCTATGAGCTGGAAAAACAGCGGTCGGAAATGAAAGAGTTTCTCGACGATCTCACCAGCCGCGACCAGCGGATGATGTTTGCGAATCTCACCTTTGTCCATACAGCGGATACCAAAGAGCAGCTTGACCAGGATACCGAATATATCCAGACCGCCGCCAGACAGCGGATGTGCCAGATGGCGGTAATGCGGTTCCAGCAGCTTGACGGTCTGAACACGGCGCTGCCCATCGGGGTGCGCCGTATTCATGCCCTGCGCACCTTGACCACCGAGAGTTTGGCCGTACTGATGCCGTTCCGTGTGCAGGAGATTATGGACACGGGCGGCATTTATTATGGAGAAAACGCCATTTCCGGCAATCTGATTCTCTGCAACCTGGCCAACCTCTTGAATCAGTCGGCGATTGTTCTTGGTGTTCCCGGTTCCGGCAAGTCCTTTTCGGCCAAGGAGCTGATTGTGTTTCTGGCGCTGGCGACCGACGACGACATTTTAATCTGCGACCCGGAACGGGAATATGTACCGCTCGGCAAAGCGTTGGGAGCAGAAACCATACGAATCGCTGCCGGCAGCGCCGATCATATCAATGCGCTGGATATGGTGGAGGGTTACGGCGACGGCGGCAATCCCATCATTGACAAATCGGAGTTTGTGCTGTCGCTGTTCGAGCAGCTTGACCCGAATGGGATCAACCCCAAGCAAAAATCCATCATCGACCGCTGTGTGGAGGCGGTGTATGCCGACTATACGCACGGCGGTGCAGTGCCGACCCTATGTGTCCTGCGGGAGAAGCTGCTTTCACAGCCGGAGGAAGAAGCAAAGGAGCTGGCGCTGTCTCTGGAGCTGTTTACCTCCGGCAGCTTAAACGCCTTTGCCCACGAAACGAATGTCAATGTGCACAGCCGCATGGTGATCTATGACATCATGGACTTAGGCCGTCAGTTGAAGACAATGGGCCTGCTGGTCATCACCGACGCCATGCTCAACCGCGTCACCGAAAACTGGCGTAAAGGCAAGCGCACACACCTGTTCATCGACGAGTTCCATGTGGTCTTTGAAAATGAGCATTCCGCCGAATTTTTCAACTCTGCCTGGCGCAGATTCCGCAAACGAAACGCCTACCCCTGTGCGCTCACACAGAATGTGGAGTATCTTCTGGATTCCGTACAGGCCAGCACCATGCTGTCCAACTCGGAATTTCTGATTATACTCAACCAGGCGGCGAGCGACCGGGAGAAGCTGGCGCAGCTTCTGAACATTTCCCCGGAACAGCTCAGCTATATCACCAACGCACCGGCGGGCTGCGGGCTTATCCGCTATGGCGGCGCACTGGTGCCGTTCAAAAATCAGTTCCCCAAGGACACGGAATTGTATCGCTTAATGACAACCAAGCCCGGCGAGGGCGGAGAATTTGGAGGTGACGACGGATGGAATCCGTAAAATTATCTGCGTGCCCCGAAATCACGGAGCTGTTCGCGGTTTTAGAGCAAAACGGACTTCATCGGGAAAAGGACAAGGTGAAGTCCCTTGTAGACTATATCGAAGATATGGAAACCCGCCTGTCGGGCATGACAACCGAGCTTTCCGAAATACGCCAGGCGGTCGGACAAATCCAAGGCAGCACCCTCCGTGCAAAGTGCGGCCGGCTTTACACCAAAGCAGAGGAAAAGCTGAAGCAGGCAAAGACCGTTGTGGTAACGGTCAAAAACAATCTTATGCAGTCTGCCGGGCATGCGGTCAAAGCGTTTCAGGAAAAAGGCCGCGATGCACTGATGCAAGCGGTAACGGCTATGCGGATTCCCGCTGCCCTGGAGCATCTGAAAAGCGGTATGCACCGCAGTGCTGAAGCTATGCGGGACAGCGCTGGCAGGATTGACGCCATGCGGGAGGAACTGCACGAGGTTGGCCAGCACCTCAAAAACGCCGGCCGCACCCTGTTCGGAAAACCCGTCAGAGAAGCGGAAAAGCTCGATGTCGACAAGGGGGCGCTTGCCATACTGCGCCGCTTTATGGAGGGGGCAGGCAGCAAATTTGCCGATATGGAGCAGAGAGCCGGCAAACTGATTTCTAAAATTCAGGGGCGCGAATCGGTCAAATCCGAATTGCAGGTATTAACGTCCGAACGGCGCAAAGCGGCAAAAGCGCCGACTGTTCACGAGCAGGCACGATAACAGGAGGGGCGTGCCATGCCGGATATAAGAACAAAGGAAGTGGTCAAAGGCACGGTCAAGACGCTTGACCGTGCCTCAACTGTCGCCCAGCATGTGAAGTCGGCCTATGTTCGAATCAGGGAGGATGCGGAAAGCACGGTTTCGGCCGATGAGCATTCGACCGCGGATTACGGCGCGGCCCGCGTACAGAATGCGGCGGCGCGCACAGGAGAGAAAACCGCGCATCAGCTTAAAAAGCATGGGAATGGCGGTATTCGTAATGTAAAGCGTAATTGGCAGGAGACAAAGGATACCTTTCAGAAGCTGAAAGACTTAGGCAAGAAAAACCAGCCGAAAAAAACAGCACGGCAGGCGGTGCAGAACCCGGCCCGTTCTGCGTCCCGTTCGGTACAGACCGCTGGCAGGGGTACGATCAAAACGGCTGGGTCTGCGGGTAAAGGCACCGTAAAGACGGCGCAAAACTCCAGAAAACTGGCGGTTAAGACAGCAAAACAAACGGTCAAAACGGCGCAAGCGGCGGCAAAAGCCTCTGTCAAAGCCGCCCGTGTCGCAGCTCAGACAGCCAAAGCGGTGGCAAAAGCCACCGCTGCCGGTATCAAGCTGGCGATAAAGGCCTCCATCGCGGCGACGAAAGCCATCATAGCGGCCGCTAAAACTTTGTGGGGCGTTATTGCCGCCGGCGGATGGGTTGCCGTTGTCATCATTTTGATCGTTTGTGTGGTCGGGCTTATTGTCGGCTCGTGCTTCGGCATCTTTTTCAGCAATGAGAGCAGTGCAGCGGGACAGACCATGCAGTCGGCCATGCAGGAAATCAACGCCGGCTATCAGGCGCAGGTGGATACCATAAAAGCGAATACGGCTCACGATGTGCTGGAAATATCCGGCGGCGCTGCTTGGAAAGAGACGCTGGCGGTCTATGCTGTAAAAACAAGCATGGATCCGAACAATCCCCAGGAGGTCGCGACAATGGACGATGCGAAAAAAGGCGTCCTCAAAGAAATATTCTGGCAGATGCACGCCTTGTCGTTCCGCGCAGAGACGAAAACCGAAACCGTAGTAACGGAAACCGACGATGGGCACGGAAATATTGAGCGAACGGAAACCACCGTTACCCGCACGTATCTGTATATTACGGTCAGTCATAGGTCTGTTGAGGAAATGGCGGATCAATATGGTTTTACCGATGACCAGCGCACACAGTTGGTCACTCTTTTGTCTGCTGAATATGATTCTTTTTGGGTTACGGTGCTGAACGGTATTTCATCTGGCTGATAATCTGAGACGACAGAAAGTCTTTCAACTTTTTGTCGTCAGTCTAAATTCGACATCCACATCGCCGACGGCCTCTATCTGTGCTTTTGCTTTATATAACGAAAAACATTTAATATGTTTATTTTGTTATATTGACGCATTCACAATTCTATGGTGCGATAAAGCCGGATATTCGATTTGCGTAATGTTGAGCGGCGTCACCAATGAGCTGGTTGTCAAAAAATCGTTTCTCTGTTTACGGTCGTTTTGCTTATTGTTTCTTCATTCAACATGTCCGTTTCTGCAGCGTATATCGAAAATCAATATGGGGCCTCTAGTGGCGAATGGAAAGCTACCAATTGAAGGGATTCCTCAACTGCGGGAGAAAATTTGGATAAACTGATTCTTAGCTACTGACGGCGCATCAGCGGCCATAACTGGAGGAAGATGATGAAATCCATAAAAGTTCTTATTTGGGTTGTCATTTTTTCCTGTGTCGCCGCACTAATTACTTCCTGTATGCAGTCTCCGGCAGAGTCATACGAACGACCAGGTAGCGGCATGCAGCAGGAGGAGAGCGACCAATCGACCAGCAGCAGGGCGGAAAGCCATCCGCCTGCCAGCAGTGAAGAGGAAAGCAGCATATCCGAAAATTCGCCCCCTCTTCTGAAGCCGAAAGCTTTCCTGAAGAGCCGGGTGTCAATCCCAACTCCCGTCTGGAAAACCGGGATATGGATATCGAGGAGGCGCGAGAATTTACCGGGAAGTCATTCGTTGCAGCGGATCCCACTGACGGGGAGTTCCTCGGATATACACTGCGCGCGTTAGTGACCGACTGGGAGGATCACACCACTGAGATGCCGCATTCATTGGAATACCGGTATCAGCAGGGGAAGATCACAATTGGCCTGAGCGAGCTTTTCGGCTGGGGGCATCTCGGCACAATGCAGCCGCAGACCTACGCCGGGCAAGTGATTAACGTGAATGACAGCTATGTGGACCAGGAAGGCCGGGAGATGCGTTCCTGTCTGATTCGCACCAAATCGGGGCATCCCATGACCGCGGCCTTTTTCAGGGATGTTCCGGCGGAGGAAGTGTTTGATCGGATGCTGTCACTTCAGAATGTATAGGACAGGACTGTATTTCGGCGTTAAGGACGGATCCCCTTGACATTTTGCAGACAAAAACGTCATAGTCAGATTCGTACCATATGGCGTGAATCAAAGTAGAGAAAAAGCCTTGACATTATAGTCAAGGCTTTTTCTCACATTCCTCCGGTAGCTTATCCTCCTACAGCCCCTTGAACACCGACTGGCATCCTCGATAGTCATAAAGTTCCGTGTCACCCCCTTTATCCTACTACATAACAACTACTTTATGACTTGATTTTTAGTGCTAAAATCTGGAAAAACTGCAGAAAAATGAGAACCGTCCGATGGATGTCGGGCGGTTCTCGACTTGTTTTTATGGAAGATTCCTTAGTGGGATGCGTTATTCTGGAACAGGTCGAACGAACTCTAAAACATATCCCAACTGCAATTAGCTCTCTTATGCAGATTTACGGAAATTATTCATCTTGGACATTGGGTAAATAAGCACCCAAAGTCTTGAGTTTTTGCTGCAAACGGTGAATAGATATACTGCGTGTGTCTCCGCCCTTTCCGGAGGCTAAAGCGGCGGCGCAGCCGGCGGCCTGTCCAGTTATAAAGCAACCGGGCATGACGCGCACAGAGGCCTGCATAGAACGATCGGTGGAGATACAGCGGCCGGCTGTCAGCACATTATTCAGTCCCTTAACGACAAGAGAGCGATAGGGGATACCATAACTCTCTCCTTTTTTGTAGCGGAGGTTGGAAAAATCTTTCTCATACTGCTGATAGCCGCTGGATGTGTTGCGGCTGGAGTGGATATCCACCGGGTAACAATAGCGGCCGATTTCATCTTCAAAAACAGCACGGTTCAGAAAATCTTGCAGGTTCAGCTGGTACTCTCCCTGAATACGGCGGGTTTCTCGGATGCCGATTTGAGAGGCGCTGATAATTAGTTCGGCCTGCTCATAGCCGGACAAGTAATCTCGGTAATAACGACGGTATTCCTGCAGCTGTATTCGGCCTTTCAGCATAGCTTGGGTCAGGGAGTCTGCACGGGTGCCATCCACATTGTATATGTGACCGGCATTGGAGCCGCCAACTTCATTGGATACTGGCCACATACCCGGCAGATGCCGATCCTCATTCGTAAATACGCCGTCGGAAAAAGCGTCCTCCAATCGGCGGCTGTCCGGACGAGTTACGTCTTTCCAATGGATGCCGTTCCATATTCCGCACAGTGTCGCCGCCATGGTTTCACCGTTTTCATCCCCTTGTTCAAATGATGCGCCGGCCATTGCACAAAGATCTCCGTCGCCAGTGCAGTCAATAAACAGTTTGGCTTGCACCGCAAAATTTTCTCCTTTGCCAGAACAAATGGCGTGGGTGATCCGGCTGCCTTCTCGTATTACATCGGTGACGGCGGTGAAAAAACGGAACTGCACTCCGGCTTCGGTGACCAGGCGATCATAACACAGTTTCAGCGTTTCTACTGGAATGCCGTCAGGACAGTAGGGCTTGGCAGCCTCTGGACATGATTCTCGCACCATGTTGCGTATTTCTCTGCCGATTCCATCTGCGACAAAGTGTATGCCATCCGTAAACTGCATGAAAGCCGGCACCAAAGCGACCGTGGCCGCGCCGCCGAATGCACCGCTTGTTTCTGCGAGAAACACGGTGGACCCGCAACGGGCAGCGGCTACTGCAGCAGCCACACCGGCGGGGCCGCCGCCGGCAATGAAAACATCTACGTCATAGCGGACGGGCAACGTCCTTTGAATGGAAACTTCCATTTTTTAGCACCTCATTTGTTATATATGTTGTATTAACTATACCATAAAATATCTTAGCGCGCAATATAGAATACTGAAAAATCACAAAATAGACCAAAAAAGATATTGACAATTTATTTTTGATTGTGTATATTAAAAACAAAGAAAAATATGTGAATAATACAAATATAATACAAATACATGGTGGGCGATAATGTGTTTAACGAAGCTTACGTTATAGAAAACATACGACGGAGCATTATGCGGATCAAGGGGCGGATTTACGCTCGTGTTGCCGATATGGAACTGGAGATTTTTACTTCCAAAGAGCCGTTGACGTTTCAGAACAGACGGGAAGGAGAATACCGTCGGGTAGCGCCGGGGGATAAATGGGGCGATTTGTTCGACTGCGCATGGTTCCATTGTACGGCGAGGATTCCTTCTTCAGCAGTGGGGCAGAAGCTCGTCTATATTTTGGACATCAATGGAGAGGGATTGCTGTTTGATGAGGCGGGATGTCCCGTTCAGGGGATTACGAATGTCAACTCCGGATTTGACAGGGCGATGGGTAATCCGGGAAAAAGGGTAGTTCCGTTTGCTGATCCCTATACGGGAGCGGAAAAAGCAGACTTCTGGATGGATGCCGGTTGTAATGATCTGGTAGGGAATCTTCAGGAGGATGGCCGGGTCAAGGAGGCTTATGTGGCGTCCTGCAATGACGTGGCGCGGGAACTGTTTTATGACGCCATTGTTTTGCTGACGCAGGCAGAGATGACCCCGCGTGATGATCCGATGCGCTATGAGCTATTGGATACGCTTAGCCGTTGTCATCGTTTGCTTCGGCGGTATACCGATGAAGAATTCCGGCAGTGCCTGGAACTGACGCGGCATCAGTTGAAAAAAAGGGGCGGCGACGGTGCGGGGATATCCCTGACAGCCTTTGGTCATGCACATATCGACCTGGCGTGGCTGTGGCCGCTGCGGGAAACACGCCGCAAGGGGGCAAGGACTTTTGCGACAGCCTTAAGTCTGATGGAGCGTTATCCTGATTACCGTTTTGCTGCAAGTCAAGGGCAGCTGTATCAATGGGTGAAAGAAGATCACCCCGCGCTGTATGAAAAGGTGCGCAAAGCCGTGACGTCCGGGCGTTGGGAGCTGCAGGGGGCCATGTGGGTCGAGTCGGATGCCAATCTGGTTTCGGGAGAATCGCTGATCCGGCAGATATTGTACGGCAACGCGTTTTGGGAAAAGGAATTCGGAAAAAGATCGTCTTTTGTCTGGATGCCGGATACCTTTGGGTATTCCGCTGCTTTGCCGCAAATCTTCAGCAAGGCGGAAATCACCGGTTTTGCCACCATAAAAATGTCATGGAATCTGATTAATCGTTTTCCCTATACCAGTTTTCGCTGGCGCGGCATTGACGGCTCCGAGGTGCTGGTGCATATGCCGCCGGAGGGAAATTACGTTAGTGAGGCGACGCCGAAATCCGTATTTAAAGCGCGCAAAAACATGGCGCAAAACGGGCAATACGGTGAGGCTCTGCTGCCTTTTGGTATTGGTGATGGCGGGGGTGGACCAAGTCCCTGCCACCTCGAATACCTGAAGCGCGAAAAGAACCTTCCCGGGCTGTGTCCGGTTGAGCAGGGCACCATGAGGGGGTTCTTTGAACGTTTGTCTCATCGAAGCGACTCCTTGCCGGTTTGGCAGAATGAGTTATACCTGGAACGCCATCTGGGGGTATATACTTCGGCGGCACGAAACAAGAAGTATAACCGAAAAATGGAGTTGGAGCTGCGTAATGCCGAAATTCTTTCGGCGTTTGCGTTCAAGCTGACAGGAATGGTTTATCCGCAGAGGGAATTGGAATCCCTGTGGAAGGAAACTTTGCTTTATCAGTTCCACGATATATTGCCGGGCTCTTCTATTCGGCGTGTGTACGATGAATGTCTGGCTCGCTATGCGATAATGTTGGAACAGGCGCAGGCGCTGACAGAACGCGCCGCGCGCTGTCTGGCGGAACAAGTGGATACAGGAGATGCGAAAAAGCCGGCTGTGCTATTCAACACATTGTCATTTGCGCGGCGGTGCTGGGTGAGAACGGCTCAGGGCGTTGTATCGGCAGAACTTCCTCCTATGGGATACACGGTTGTGGATTTGGAACAGTGCCGGCAGGAAATATGGATGCCGGCGGAAAATCGCATTCTGGAAAATGAACTCCTGCGGGCTGAATTTGCAGAGGACGGCAGTTTGTGCCGGCTGTACCGGAAGGATCTGGAGCGGGAGCTTCTGGAAAAGCCATCCAACGTGCTGCTGATGTATCAGGATGTGGAAAATGCCTGGAACCTGCAGTACGATTATCCGAATCAGATTCCGGAATGCATGATGCTTACGGGAGCGGTGGGGGAATGCTGTTGCGGTATCAGCCGGATTCGGCAACGGTATGTCTATAGGGAATCAGCCGTGGAGCTGACCTTGATTCTGCGGCCCGGACAACCGTTTCTCGAGATTGAAGCAGAAGTGGACTGGCATCAGCACGATACCATGCTTCGCATAGCCTTTGTGCCGGCGGTGCATACGGAGCGGGTGGAAAGTGAGATCCAGTTTGGGTACATATCCCGCAGTGCATTAGACAACACCCCTCAGGAGCAGGCTCAGATGGAGCTGTCTGCCCACCGCTGGATAGCGATGAGAGAGCCGGGGCTGAATTTTGCATTGCTTAACGACTGCAAATACGGCTATTCTGTGCGGGATGGTGTGCTGGAACTCAATGCACTTCGGGGGACTGACTATCCGGGCAAGGATCTCGATCAAGGGAAACACAGTTTCCGATATGCCCTTTATGCCGATGCACAGCCGGATCTGGTTCAGGTGAGCCGACAGGCCTTTGCGTTTAATGTTGCCCCGGTGGTTTGTCCGATCTCCGCTCAAACGGGAACCATGACCGGTACGGACAGCTTTTTACATATGACAGCAGACAATGTTTTTATTGATACGGTAAAGAAAGCGGAAGAGTCCGATGTGGTGGTTATCCGTACATATGAAGCGGTAGGGCGCAGCGTATCCGCGAAGCTTGCTGCGGGACGACTGGGAAATGAGCTGATGCTTTCGAATCTGGTCGAACGACAGGGGCAGCCGGCAGAAGAGTATTATCGTTATCGTCCATTTGATCTTGTTACCTATATGGTTCGATAAATACGGAAAGTATACTTTTTCAGATGAAAGTCCAAAATGAACCGCGCCTTATTTTTGTAGAAACAATGACCGTATACGGCCATTGTTTTTTTGTTTTTTTGGCGATTGTCACTTCAACCTCTTAAGAAATATCCGATCTAAAAAAGTATGCTATAACGCACGGAAGCGGATTGTCTGAGAAAGGAAGATTGACTATGCATCATCGTAAACTGGCAGCGGTATTTCTGGCTGGGTGCCTGCTGCTGGCTGGCTGCGGGCCGAAGACGGAACCGGTATCTTCAGGAGGATCGACGGAAAGTTCAGGCTTTGGCAGCGACTGGAAACCCATCCGCCCGGAAGGAGGCGTTACGCCGGCACAAAAGCCGGAAGGGTTTATGAATGGTAACCAAACGGGGGTGCTGAACGGTTTGACTGGATTAAACTTCATTGATGACACAACGCCCTGGCCAGAGGTCAGCCCGGTAGCTCCGGAGGATGCGAAAGACAGGGTTCCTGGGCAGCCGTATGTAGTGAATACTACATACGATGATGGTATGGGACTGTGCGTGGCCCTTTACAATGTTGTGGAAGATTTCAACGCCGCCAACGATGGCTCGAAAAGTGCGTCCGGCCAAATACAGCAGGCATTGCTGGCGGCCAAAAAGGCCGGTGGTGGGGTGGTGTATATCCCGGAAGGGATTTATCTCTGTGACAAGCCGCTGGATATTCCATCGGGTGTGACGCTGCGCGGCGAGTGGGTGAGCCCGGAAAATGCGAAACCGGGAAGCTGTGGAACAGTGCTGCTGATCACCGGTAACCGTGGAAGGGAAAGCGGGACGCCACAGTTTCGTCTGAATGTAGGCTCCGGCATTCGGAATATGACCATTCTGTATCCCGAGCAGAAGGCGGGAGAGATTGAAAAGTATCCGTGTACCATTCAAGAGGTCGCGGGAGGCGACAGCTATACGGTGATGAACGTCACGATAGCCGGCGCCTGGAATGCTTATAACGGCGCCTCTGGATGGAGCGAACTGCATTATTTGAAAAACGTATACATCACAGCGTTCAACCGCGCAATCCAGCTGGATAATGTCACCGATATCGGTCGTCTGGAAGGGGTACACCTGAGTCCGGCGTATCTGACAGACAACGCATATGCGCCTTTCTCGGAAGCGGATGCGCAGAGCATACGCGATTACATGTTTGAAAACGCCACGGGACTGTACATGGTGCGCTCCGACTGGGAATATGTCTACGATTTTACAGCCGAAGGCCTGAACTGTGGCATGGTTTCCTTACAGAACGAGGAAGGCAGATCTCTCAATGCACAGTTCATGAAAATGGCGTTTAAGAACTGCAAAACGGCTATCAACATTGAATATACCAATGCCATCGGTCTGGCGTTCACTGACGTTTCCATTGAAGGGGATCAACGCTGTGAGGCGGGCGTGCGGCTGGGAGAGAACTTCACCTATACGGTGCAGTTTGAAAACCTCCGGATCAGCGGCCCGATTGCTGAACAGATTTCCTATCGGGGAAGCGGCCGAATGATGGTCACCAACGGTGTGTTTGAGGGCTGGAACACGGACTCCCAGTACGCTGTGAATATGCATAGGGGCAGCATCAGCCTGCAGCAGTGTCAATTCAAGGGGACGGCCAAACATATCACGGCCACCTCCAGATGCGGAGGTGTTTCGGTGCTGGGTTGCACCTTCGAGGGGGAGAAGGATATCGACTGTCCCGACCGGGCGACATACACGCTCATTGATGATACCAAACTGAATCTTCCGGTCAGCAGTGGTCTGCAGCATACCTATCGGCAGAGTATCCCCCGGCCGTCCAGCATGTACATTTATAATGTGACGGATTTTGGAGCGGTCAACAAACAGGATTCCACCGAAGCGTTCCAGAAGGCGCTTGAGGCGGCACGGAAAACTGGAGGGATCGTGTATGTCCCGGCGGGGGAATACACGGTAACGCAGCCGCTGACTATCCCTTCCGGCGTAGAACTGCGTGGTATTTATGATGTGCCTACACACAGCAAGACACCGGGATCGACTATATGCACCGCTTGGGGCAAAAATGATGAAGACGCACAAGCGTTTATTCGGCTGGAAGAGGGCTCCGGCGTCAACGGTATAAGCTTTTATTATCCGGAACAGAGCTATACCGATTTTATTCCGTATTCGTGGACGGTGCAGAGCCTCGGGAAAAACTGCTGGGCAATTAACACGGTATTTATCAACGCTTATAATGCGTTGGACTTCGGCACCAATCCTTCCGATGGCCATTATGTGCAGTATGTCAGCGGTTCCCCCATCCGCCGGGGAGTGTTTGTGGGAAACAACACCTCCAACGGCTGGGTGGAAAATGTACAGTTCAACCCGCATTACTGGAAGCGTGCCGTTCTGACCTCCAAACCGTCGTCGGGGGATGCGGAGTTCAATAATGTACTCAATGAAAGTCTGGATGCGATTATTCTTGGAGATAACGCGTCGGAGCACATGTTGGGCAACTTTGCTTATGCGGCTAAAAATGTCCTGCTGTTCATTTCGCAGGGCGGCGAGGGTACCAATGCACTGATTATCGGCCATGGCTCCGACGGCTGCCGCAATGCTATGGTGGTGGAACAGGCGGACACGGTGGTTATGATTAACGCAGAACTGGTTTCGATGAATGCCTCCGGGGATATGCACCATATCTGGATGAAGGAATCGATGACCGGTACGGTGGGATTGTTCAACACCATGATGTGGGCTCAGCCGACATCGTCCCTTCGCGTGGAGGGAGGGACGCTGATTATGGGACTGACGCAGTACCACAATATGGAGCAGGCCAAATACATTCTGGAATCCATGGGGGGCCATACCTGGCTTGGCACCATGCTCATGATCCCCAAGGATACACAGGTGATGCTAACCGGCGGCGAGGTGGAACTGACAGGCTGCCTGATCAAGCAGTCGCTGTCCTTTGTGCCACCTTCCGGGGGCGCGGCGGTTAAGATACAGAAAACCGGCGGTTCCTGTACGGAGCTTTATACCTGGTGGGCCTAGTTTCCGCGTCGGGCGTGGAATGAAATATTAATTCTGTGAAGGGGTTGGATGCTATGAAGAAAAAATGGCTGGCGTTTCTGGGGGCTGCGCTGCTAACCGTACAACTGGCGGCGACCGGCTTGCCTGTTTCGGCGGAGGGGGATGAGCTGGTTCTCAGCAACTGCGACACCAATGAAAACTGGTCGGCCAATGTCAACGGAGACGATGCGCTGGTTTCGGATTCGGAAAACAAAACCGAAGGCGCGGCGTCTGTGGGCGCTCACGCTGTAAAGGGCAAGCTGAATCAAATTCAGTTTTTGCTCGACGAGCCCATCGATATATCTGGATATAAATACCTGGAATTCGATGTGTATTACAGCGATCTGACTTGGTTCAACGACTGCGGCGGCGTGATGTTTGAGATCACCTCCTCCGGCAAATGCGATATGGAGTCGAACCGTTGGCAGAAAGGGGTTCTGCGTACTCAGCTTGAGCAGAACTTTATCGATGGGAAAGACAACTGGTGGCATATTAAATTGAGTCTGGCGGAGCCGCAATCCCAGGCGAACGGTGGCTGTAAGCTGAGCAATTTTAATTATTTCCGTTTTTATTCGGTGGATCCGATTTCTACCACGCCGGATTATGACATCCGTATCGACAACCTGAAGGTTACCAACAACGAGGATCCGGTGGAGCCGGAGGACCCGAGCGAACCGGAAAACCCGTCTTCCGGTGGCGACACCTCTGTCCCCGGCACGCCGGCGGATGGCAGCTCCGCGCCGGAGTCCAAGCCGGATGAAGAAAGTCAGGGGGGTGACAGCAGCGCGGCCGATTCCAGCAAGACCCCGGAAAGCGGAAATGCATCCACGCCTGACGACACGGCCGGCGGACTGGGAATCGGTGCGATTGTGGGGATAGTTGTTGCGGCTATTGTGGTTCTGGGCGGCGGCGGTTTCGCCGTTTACTGGTTTGTCATCCGCAAGAAAAAATAAACCGGGACGTATGCACGGAAACGTGCTTGAATCATCCAACGAAAAGGAGAGGTCAAAATGAAAAAGCGCATTTTATCCCTGGCGGCGGTTTTCTCTGTCCTGTTGGTTATGATGGCGGTTGGCGGCATTTCGGTTTTCGCCGCCGGTGAAAAGGTGGTTATCACCGAATGCGACAGTCTGGATGGCTGGAGCAGTACGGCGGGTGGAAACGCCTTGATGATGCAGCATGGTATAGGCGGCTTGGCTGAGACGGCTGTAGGAGTAAACGTTGGTGCCGGCAAGTATGCAGGTCGTGTCTATACCGCGGCTGAACCGGTGGATATTTCCGGGTGCACAACGGTAGAGTGGGATATGCGGTTTGCCGGCGACGGCGGCCGTGATTTGTGGAATGAGATCAAAACCACCTATGTCAACGACGTTAAACTGACACTGACGGACAACAGCGGAAACGCGTTGGTTTTTGCGCTGGACAAAATGACAGTCACTCCTATTGAGAATAATGCGTCGTGGATGCATTTCTCAGTGGATTTGGCGAACAGCACCTCTGGCGGGGATGCTTTTGTAAAAACTGCGTTAAAGACCTTCTGTTTTGAAACGACTGCGAACGCTAATGCGGCTGTGGTTGGCGGCAATATCCGAATTGATTCCATTGCTGCCGTGCCGGCTGACAGTGGCGAGGAAGGCGGCGGTGAACAGGGCGGCGGCGAAGAAGGCGGTGGCGAACAGGGCGGCGAAACGGAAACCCCGGTGAATAAGGAAAATCCTGCCGGAGCCCTTTGGCTGAGCGACTGCGACAGTGAGGCTGGCTGGTCTTCTGCCGAGCTGGTGCTGGATACGAAAAACAAAACGGAGGGAACCGGTTCTGTGGGTGCTCATGCGGCTGGCGGTGTGCTCAAGGAGATTGTATATAAGCCTGCAAAAGCGCTGGATGTCTCCGGTTACAAATATATTGAATTTGATATGTATCTGACCAGCGTGGATTGGTTCAACAAATGCGGCGGTGTGATGGTGGAAATCACCTCTTCCGGTAAATGTGATGTGGAATCCAACCGGTATCAGAAGGGGCGCATGAAAGATGTCTGTCCGGAGTTCAAGGCTGATGTAGAAGCTGGCGCAGATCTTTCCGCCGGAAAATGGTATCATTTCAAGTTTGAAATTCAAAATCCACAGGGTCAAGCCAACGGCGGGCTGAATGCCAAAGCGCTGAACTACTTCCGTTTCTACTCGGTAGACGCCGGTGAGGGCACCAAGGACTACGATATGCGTATCGACAATATCCGTTTTACCAATGACAATACTCCGGGCGGCTCGGAGGAAGGCGAAGGCGGAGAAAGCGAAAATGATAAGCCGATCACTGAAACCGGCAGCGCTACTGCGGCGGCGGCTGTGGGACTGCTGGCAGTGAGCGCTGGTGTAGTTCTGGCTATATCCAAAAAGAAGAAATAATTCTGGGTGAAACCGGCGGGCAACCGGATCAGAGCGTGAAGGCAGACTGATCCGGTTGGCTGCGGTTTAGCCCACCGTTCATCAAGAGCGGCTTATATGTAGAAGGATTAAGGTGAAGGGATGAAAAAACGACTGTTTAGTCTGCTTTTGGCGGCAACGATTCTGGGTTCGGCAATCAGTGGGAGCATTCCTGCAACCGCTCAGGAGTCGGAGGATTTGCTGATCACCGACTGTACGCCCCGGAGCGGCAGTTCGGTGCAGGACGCTAAGGGCACCTGGAGCCGTACCGGAAATGGGTTGCTGATGTTTGCTAATGATTCAGTTATTGGAGGGGGTATGGCGATTACCGCTTCCATGCAGAGCGGTACACTGCGCGGCCTGCATTATGTGCTGGATGAAGCGATGGATATCGGCGGCTATACGACGCTGAAATGGGATATGGATTTATGGTCGGAGGCGAGCGGCGGAACAGCTTCCAACTGGAATGAGATCGCCGCGGCTTATGCAGACACCATCAAGGTGGTGCTGGGCTCCGGTGACGGAGCGGAGGCGGATTGCCTCACTTTTCCGCTGAGCGCGATTACTGTGATGCCCGATGCGGCGAATGGGCGTCTCTTTCATGTTTCGGTTGCCCTGAAGGACGGTGCGGGAACCGGGAACTTTAATCTGGAAAATCTGAAGTCCTTCCACTTCTTTACGAACACCGAAACGGGTCCGGCGATGGGTGGGAATGAATTGACCGCTACCATGCGGCTGGATAATTTAACGGCGACCAACCAGGCTTCAGAAACACCCGGTGGGGATGATGAGCCTGCGGAAGAAAAGACGTGGGAAATCAGCAAAGACAAAACGTTTTCTCACACCGGGACGCAGAAGGTTTTATGGGAAATCAAAGATTTTTCCATTGATGCCTCCAAGGCTTCTGTGGCGGATCTAGCACTGCTGGTGAGCATTTATGTGGAGAACCTGGATGATCCGGGTGACCTGAGCGGCTTTACCAAAAATAACATTGACGGCCAGATCGAGCTGACAAGTTCCGGAAAATCGGATGTGGAGGAGCTGAATTGGAGCCTGCCCCGTCAGGGGCTTCGGGCGGGATGGAACTATCTGCGCCTGCCGTTGGCGGCGGCTTCCAAGGCTGGTGGCGGGGCGGATCTAAGCCGGTTGAACTATTTCCGCCTGTACAATATCACACCCGATGGAAACACTACCCGGTTTGAAGTGAAAATTCAGGATGTAAAACTGACTACTGCTAAGGAGAAAAAGACGCTGCCTTCTTTTTTTGCGGACGGTATGCTGTTTCAGCAGAACAAGCCGATGAATCTGTGGGGACGCACGGAAACGGCGGATGCGCAGATTGCGGTGGAGCTGCTGAAGGGCGGCGAGGTGCTGGAAACCAAGACGGCTGAGCCGGATGAAAATGGGGACTGGTCGGTGTCTCTTTCCGCCCAAAAAGGCGGATATGACGCCTATACGATTGTCGTCAAGGAAAATGGGCAGGCGGTCAAAACCCTGCGGGATGTGCTGGTTGGCGAGCTGTGGCTAGCGGCTGGCCAGTCTAATATGGAGTTCATGGTCAGCCAGTCGGTAGGCGGCAGCGAGCTGATCGCCTCCGCTAAAGACGCTTTTCTGCGCTTTTTGCTGGAACCTTCGGTGCCGGCGGGGCGGGAGTCTAACCAGCCGGTCGACCCCACTTGGGATGTGGATGGCGCAAAATGGGGTTACGGCAACGTAGCAGGAGATGTCGGCAATGTTTCTGCCGTGGCCTATACGATGGCGTTGGAACTGCGCAGGGAACTGGATGTGCCAGTTGGCATCATCAATTCCGCATTGGGTGCTACCGTCATTGAAACATGGATGTCCCGGGAAAGCATCGAAGAAAATGCACAGGTCAAACAGGTGCTGGTGGACCGTGGCATATATAAGAGCCGTGAAAATTTCAACAGTGCATCGGATAAATGGAACCAGATGACCGCCATGTACAATGCGAAAATCGCACCTTTGGGCGGTATGCATATTGCCGGCGTGATCTGGTATCAGGGCGAAAGCAATGCCAAGTATGCTTATGGCTATTATGCGGCCGCTCTGAAAGCCATGGTGGAGGACTGGAGTGATCTGTTCGGGTTTGAAAAGGGGGAGATGCCCTTCCTGGTTACGCATCTGGCCCCTCATGCCTATATCCCCAATATGCCTTTTGAATATACGGCTTATATGGCGGAGATGATTTCACAGGTTTGCCAGGAAGCCGATGCCAGAATGGCGCAGGTGACGATTTATGACCTGCCTTTGGTCTACCGGGATCCCCCGGTAAGCGGCTATCATCCCATTCATCCCAGCGATAAGGCTCCGGTGGGAAAGCGGCTTGCGGCTTCTGCGCTGGGGCTGGTTTATGCCGGTGATACTGCTGCACAGACGGCGCCGGTGTTTAAATCCATGCGGGTGGAAGGCGACCGGATTCTGGTTACCTTTGATCATGTGGGGGACGGCCTGAAGTTGCCGGAATCGGCCGGGGGCGCGGTGCATGGCTTTGCTGTGTGCGGCGAAGATCGGGTGTTTGTCGGCGCAACGGCTAGAATCGTATCCAAGGATACAGTGGAGGTTCGGAATGCCGGTATAAAGTCGCCGGTTGCGGTGACCTATGGCTTCTCCACGTTCAATATGGCTGCAAACCTTTATAATTCCGGTGGGCTGCCTGCTGTGCCTTTCCGCTCGGATAAAATAGAGTCAGTCTATTTTGCGCCCAATGACTGGACCTACTGTGACAGTGAGTCGGTTTGGGTGTCGGATGTGGCTACGCTGGAAGCAGGCTTTAGGAACACCTGGAAACCGACGCCGATCATCGGGGGGAGCAGCACGCTTCGCTTTGATACACAGCTGCGTGCTGAAGGCGCGGCGTCGCTGAAGGTCAGCTATAACCTTTCTGCAAAAGGAAAAGCGGGAGCTGGTCCGGTGCTCAACCATCCGGTTATGGTTAATCAGCTTGCTGGTTATCGGTATATTCGGGTGGCGGCGGCGAATGGCGATAAACGGGATAAGCCGTTTTCTCTCTATCTCAAAACAATGGATGGCAAGGTATACACAGCGGCTGCGGTGAATGCCGGGAAGACTTCGCCTGCACATGTCATGGAGGCAGGGGCTGGGTTTACGTATTACGTGTTCGATCTGACTCGACTTACAGATGAGGATGGAAAGGCTGTGACTGCAGCTGAAGATATTTTAAAACGTGTGGGGGATCTGCAGTTTACAGTGGAAGACAGCACGGACGGCGCTGTATATTTGGACGATGTTCAGTTCTCCACAGGCCTGTTTGCAGAGGAAGCTATTCCTGATCCTGATGATGTGCCTGAGGAAGAGAAACCGGTACCGCCTACCGGCCTTTTGCTTTCGGTTGGAACGGTGATGGTTAGCATTCTGCTGGCTCTTTCGGCTTTTCTGGCGGTAAGGCTGTATAAAAAAAGAATGGTGTAAAGCCGCGCCAAAGCGGCAGTTGATGGTCATATATGGCGGTAAAAATGTTCGCCGCCGGATAATTGCAGAGCCGTCCGCCTGACGGCGGACGGCTCTGCATCCGTTCTTTATCGGGAGAGGATATGCGGTGCGGTGGAATCCCGCACGATAAGCTGTACCGGTAAAAGCCGGGTGGTATACCCGTTATTGGTTCCGCTTAGGTATTGATAGGCGATTTCTGCGGCAATACATCCTAAGTCGCTGAAAGGCTGGTCCACCGTGGTGATTGGTGGAATGAACTGATGGGATATATCCAAATTGTCGAATCCGGTGATGGAAAAATCCCGCGGAACTTTTAGCCCATGTTCTCTCGCGTGCCGAATTAAATCGGTGGCAGCAAAATCGTTGATTGCGCATACAGCAGTAATCCCGCTTGAGGGAGAAAAAAGTTCATCGATATCCGGGGAGCGGCGTTGATATTGTGCATAAAAATAGGACTTTTCCGGAAGGGCTAGACCGTGTTCCAACATCGCGTAACGATATCCGGCGTACCGTTCGCCGATGGTGGAAGTGTGTGTAAGCGGTTCTAGCCCGAAAACCGCAATACGCGTGTGTCCCTGTTCGATAAGATGCTTGGTGGTCAGATATCCTCCAGTCATGTTGTCTGACTGGACAAGATCGCAACAGGTAATGCCGGTGGGCTTGCGGTCGACAAAAACCAAATTCATCCCAGACTGAATCATATGAAAATAAAAATCGCAATTGTCCTCGCTGGAGACGGGGAGAACAATAGCGCAGCGTGCACCGGTACGATATAGCTCCTCAATAGCCTCTTTTTCGTTGTTTGGATTCCGGCCGGTTACGGTTACGTTCAGCCGGCAGTGTACCGAATCCAGAAAAACCTGCGCGCCCTGCACCATATCCAAAATTCGTGAAGAGTTATGGCCGTAGGAAACAACCATTGGAAGTGAATCTGTCTTGATTGCCTGATAGGAGCTGCCGACGAAATAACCAGAACCCTGGATGGACGAGATCATACCCTTTTCCTGCAAATTGGATAGAGCCCGGCGGAGCGTGATTCGGCTTAGACCGGTATCCTCCACCAGCTGCTTTTCAGTAGGTAGGCGATCACCTTGTGCCAGATGGTTATTTTGGATGTAATTGCAAATATAATCTGTGGCAATTTCCAACTTTTTACCCGTGTATTGAGCCATATCGGTTAATCCTTTCTTGCGGTTATTCAGGATATGTCTGAACAGAAGATAGAATTTGTATTATAATTAGAATACTAGAAATGAAAGGCAATTGTCAAGAGAAAAATGATTTTTACAAGATGATAACTAATAATACAAAATATGGAACATTCATCCTATATGAATCGAAAAAAACGCCATATATCTTCATTTTATTGCTTATTTTTTGAATGATATATATTGAATAACGGTTAAAAGGATGTTATAATATAAAATATAAATAATACAATGAATATACAAATAATGATATATGTGGGGTTGTAATCATGAAGAAAGGGTTTGCGCGATTTCTAAGTGGGATGTTGGGTGCAGCGTGCCTGTTTCAGCTGACCGGCGGAATCGGGACCTGTGCAGAGGAATCCGTGCCAGCCGTGCCGAACGTCAGCTCAGCCGCCGGTGAAGTCGGGGAAGTGCCGGATTATACCGATTATATAGCCCTTCATCAGGATGCGTCAGCACCCGATGAATCCATTTTAATTAAAGCGGCGATGTACAGTCAAGGGACGGGGAGCCTATCAGTCAGGGACGAGACGTTGCTTACTGGAGCGGACAGCTATGTAACCTGGAAATTTGTTGTACCACAGACAGGCCTCTACAATTTGACTTTCCGCTATTATCCCACTATTTCCAAAGGCGGTGCTATCGAGCGTACCCTTTATTTGGATGGTAAAATCCCCTATCAGCAGGCTGCGTATCTTCGCTTTTCCCGCATTTATACCGATGCGGAGGAGGGAATTGTTGAGGACGGTAATGGGAATGATCTTCGTCCGGAGCAGGTGGAGTCTCCGCGGTGGATTACCTGGATGATGCGGGATTCCGATGAGTATATACGGGAAAATCTCAAGTTGTATCTTACGGCGGGGGAACATACGCTTTCGCTGGAGGCGGTAAAAGAGGAACTTCAACTGGATACCATAGAGTTTTCACAAGCAGAGGAGCCGGAAGCTTACGATGCTTATCAGAAGGAAATATCTGGTCAGGCAAGCGGAGGTGAAACGCTGCAGTGGGTGGAAGCGGAAGAACCGCAGGAAAAATCCAATTTCACGATATATCCGCTGTTTGATAAAAAATCTCCCGCGACCTATCCGCAGGACCCGATCAAGGTGCGGCTTAATACGATAGGCGGCGGAAAATGGGCAGCAGCAGGACAATGGATATCTTGGCAAGTCGACATACAGGAAAGCGGTTACTACCAGATAGCACCGCGTTATCGTCAGGACACCTATGCGGGTGGGTATGTTTCCCGCCGGCTGGAAATCGATGGAAAGTGTCCGTTTGAGGAGGCGGAGGCCATCCGCTTTAACTATACGGATAAATGGCGTATAGATCCTTTGGGGGATGGGGAACAACCCTTTGTGTTTTATCTGGAAAAAGGAATACATACTGTGACGATGTCTGTCGTTATGGGAGACATGGCGGAGGTTTTGCGGCGGGTCAACAATACGCTGACGGGGCTGAATGCGGACTATCGGCGTATTCTGATGCTTACCGGAACATCGCCGGACATTTACCGGGATTATGATTTTGAAAACCTGATTCCGGATGTTTTGGAAGATTTACAGGCCCGCTCGGAAGAGCTTCAGGAGGTCGTCCGCCTGCTCGAGCAGGAAACCGGAATCAAAGGAGATTATACCGTTCAGCTGAATAAGCTGGTTATCCTTTTGGACAAGATTAAGGAGGATCCGGAAAACATTTCCGGATTGTTCACCACCTTCAAGGACAGTCTAGCTTCTTTGGGCACCTGGGTACAGAGTGCAGCGCAGCAGCCTCTGGAACTGGATCGGCTGTATTTTGTTCCACAGGGTGAGGAGATGCCGAAAGCCGATGGCTCTTTTTGGGATAGTTTGGTTTTTCAGGTAAAGGCCTTTTTTCTGTCCTTTTTTGAAGATTATCAGTCTTTTTCTTCCAGCATTACGCCTGAGGATGTGGCCGAAAATCGTGTGATTAAGGTGTGGATGGCCAGCGGGCGTGACCAGTGCCAGGCGTTGCAGCAGCTTGCGGATCAGTATTTTACAGCAGAAACTGGAATGAAAGTAAATCTGCAACTGGTGGTGGAAAATGCACTGCTGCCTGCCGTTTTGGCGGGGATTGGGCCAGATGTGGCGTTATCCACACCAACCACGGATCCCATTAACTTTGCCATCCGCGGTGCTGTTACAGATTTGCAGCAGTTTAATGATGTGGAGGAAATTGTTACCCGGTTTCATGAAAGTGCTTTAGAATCTTTCCGCTTTAACGGAGCGCTGTATGCGCTGCCGGAAACAGAATCGTTTCCGGTTATGTTCTATCGGACGGATATTTTTGCGGAACTGGGGTTAGCCGTTCCGAAGACCTGGGATGATTTCTATGCGTTAATTCCGGTCCTGCAAAAACAAAATATGACTGTTGGATTTCCGGTAAACTCCAAGCCGTCGGTGATTTCCAATGCTAACCTGCTTGGGTTAAAAATATTTCTGTATCAAAACGGCGGTTCCCTGTACAACGAAGACCTGACAGCCAGTAATATGGCGGAAGACATCAATGTGGCGGCGTTTCAGCAGGTGGCGGAGCTGTTTACGCTGTACAAATTTCCGGTGGATTACGATTTTGCCAACCGGTTCCGCAGTGGGGAGATGCCCCTAGGCATTGCTGACTACACCCAGTACAACCAGCTGACCCTCTTTGCGCCGGAAATTAAGGGGCTGTGGGAAATGGCTCCGCTGCCCGGTGTGCTGCAGGAGGATGGCACCATTAACAATGCGTCGCCTTCCGGCGGCCTCGGGGCCATGATGCTCGCGGACGCCAAGGATAAGGATAACAGTTGGGAATTTTTGAAATGGTGGACTCGTGAAGATACGCAGAGCCGCTACGCCATTGAAATTGAAAGCATTTTGGGACCTGCGGCGAAGCTGGCCACGGCGAATGTCAATGCGCTGGCGAGCATGTCCTGGACGGCCAAGGAATATGCGGTCTTATCGGCTCAGATGGAAAACCTGGTGGGAACGCCAGAAATTCCCGGAGGGTATTATACGGCCCGTGCGGTGGATTTTGCCTTCAGCTCGGTTTACACCGATAAGGAAAAGGCAGTGGCGGCACTGCTGGATAATGTTACGGCGATCAACGAGGAAATAACGCGGAAACGCCATGAGTTTGGTTTAGATTGACGGGAGGAAAACGCTGATGAAAAATCCGAAAAGCATGTGGACGGCCCGTCTCAAAAAGGAAGCCGTCTCATGGACGTTTGTTCTGCCGTATCTGATTGTGTTTACCACCTTTACGGTCATACCGGTGCTGATATCCATTTTTTTCAGCTTTACCGATTTCAATATGCTGCAGGTGCCGCATTTTGTTGGTGGGGAAAACTATCAGCGCCTGTTTTTAGGTGACGATATTTTCATCAAATCGGTGGGGAATACCTTTGTGCTGGCGCTTGTAACCGGGCCTTTGAGTTATCTGCTCTGTCTGCTGTTTGCCTGGTTTATAAACGAACTTCGTCCGGGACTGCGCGCGGTAGTGACGCTGATTTTTTATGCACCATCCATTTCCGGCAATATGTATCTGGTCTGGCAGATTCTTTTCAGCGGCGATGCCTATGGCTATATCAACGGTGCGCTAATGAATCTGGGGATTCTAACCGAGCCGAAAATCTGGCTCAAGGATACGGACCTTATGCTGCCCATTATTGCCATCGTTGCGTTGTGGACCAGTCTGGGCACCAGCTTCCTGACCTTTATTGCAGGATTTCAGGGAGTGGATAAGAGCTATTACGAGGCAGCGAGTGTTGACGGGATTACCAATCGCTGGCAGGAGCTGTGGTTTGTCACGCTTCCGCTTATGAAGCCGCAGATGCTCCTGAGTGCAGTTCTCAGTATAACGAGCGCATTCGGCGTTGGTACGATTGTCACCCAGATGGTGGGTTTCCCGTCTACGGGTTATGCCGCGCATACGATGCTGAATCATCTGCAGGACTATGGTACTACGCGTTATGAGCTAGGGTATGCTTCCGCCATCGCTACCGTATTGTTCCTGATTATGGTAATCAGCAACCTGGTGGTACGTCGACTGATTGAAAAGGTGGGGACTTGACGGATGAAAGTAAAAAAACGGGGGCGTCGGCTGAATCGCAGTCTTGGCGGGGATATTGCGATCAATACCTTTCTGATCATTTTTGGACTGTTTATGGCACTGCCGATGGTGTACTCGATTTCCTCCTCCCTGAAACCGTTGGACGAACTGTGGGTATACCCTCCACGCTTTTTTGTGAACAATCCCACCCTGAAGAACTACTCCGATTTGTTCAATCTGCTGTCCAACTCCCGTATTCCCTTTACCAAATACATATTCAATACGGTGTTTGTTTCGGTGGCGGGAACCTTTGGCCATACGGTGCTGGCATCCATGTGCGCCTATGCTCTTTGCAAGCATAAATTCCACGGACAAAAACTGATCTTTAATGTGATTGTACTATCGCTGATGTTCAATACCACCGTTACCGCCATTCCGAATTTTATCATCATGTCCAGCCTGGGCTGGGTGGATACCTTGGCATCCTTGGTAGTGCCCGCATTTGGTGCGCCTCTCGGACTGTATCTGATGAAGCAATTTATGGAGCAGATGGTTCCGTCTTCCATTCTGGAGGCGGCGCGGATTGACGGTGCTGGGGAATACCGCATCTTTTGGCGGATTGTTATGCCGATGGTCAAGCCGGCTTGGTTGACTTTGATTATCTTTGAGTTTCAGGCGCTGTGGAATATCGGTTCCTCCACCTATATCTACCGGGAAGATCTGAAAACGCTCAATTATGCCATGTCACAGATACTCGCCGGCGGCGTAACCCGGGTAGGGGCGGCTTCCGCTGCTTCGGTTCTGCTGATGATCGTGCCGGTTCTGCTGTTTGTGTTTACCCAATCCAAAATCGTGGAAACGCTGGCAACCTCCGGCATGAAGGATTAAGAAAGGATGAATAGTGATGAAGAAATGTGCCTTTTTCCTTTTTTTAATCCTTGTACTGTCTTTCGTGCTTCAGGTGTCTGCAAGCGAAAAGGTGGCATACTCCACGTATTCCTATACCTATGACGGGGAACCGATTGCGTCGCCCCATGCGTATACGCCGGGACGGATCATCCGTGCGTCGGATGTGGGCGAGAAAGCGCTGTCCAAACCTGGTGATCTCTGTGTAGGCCCCGATGGCCGCGTTTTTATTGCGGATACCGGAAACAACCGGGTGGTTGTGATGGACAGTGACGAAATGCCAATTGCGTCGATTGAGACGTTTTCCTTTGAGGGACGGCAAGAAACTTTTGCAAATCCGAAAGGCGTGTTTGCCGCGCAGGACGGCAAGCTGTATGTTGCTGATACAGACAACGCGCGTATTGTGGTGTTTTCACCGGAACTCGAGTGCATCCGCATTCTGCGGGCTCCCGAATCCAGCCTGCTTCCGTCGGATTTTTCCTTTCTTCCCACGCGGATTGCGGTGGATACAGCGGGGAGGCTGTACTGTATCTGCAGCGGCAACATATACGGCGTGGTGGCGCTGGACCAAGACGGAGCTTTTGAGACGTTTATCGGTGCTCAGAAGGTAACACCGAATCTGGCTGAGCGGTTTTGGCGGATGTTTATGACCAAGGAACAGAAACGGCGTACCCGCAAAACCGTACCTTCCAACTATAACAGCATTGCCATTGATCAGAAGGGCTTTTTATATGTAACGTCGAGTTACTCCAATACAAGTGCGGTTATGCAGGCAATTAACACCCGCAGTACGGATAACCGCTACGCCATGATAAAAAAGCTGACCCCGAGCGGGGACGATGTGCTCATGCGCACAGGCTTCTTTCCGCCTGCTGGCGATGTAAGCATACAACTTAATACCAGCGGCAATGAAGTGAATACCGATATCCGTTACGGCCCGTCCATCATCACGGATGTCGCCCTGGGAGAGAACGGGGTTTACAGCCTGATGGACCAGAAGCGTGGAAAAATTTTCACTTATGATGCGGATGGGAACCTGCTGTATGCTTTCGGCGGAACCGGATACCAGCCTGGTCTTTTTCAGCAGCTGACGGCTATCGACTATTCCGGCAGCCGGCTATATGCTCTGGATGGCGTAAGTGGGAGTATTACCCGTTATGAATTTACAGCGTACGGCAGTAAAGTACAGGAGGCCATCGCGCTCACCGAGGCACGCCGGTATGACGAGTCGGTAGCGGTTTATCAGGAAATCCTGCGAGAAAACAACAATTTCGATCTGGCAAATATCGGTATCGGGAGCGCCATGATGCGGCAGGGAGACTATGAGCAGGCCATGGTCTACTATAAAAACGCCAACATGGTGTCAGACTACTCTCAAGCTTTCGGCCTGTATCGCAAAGAGGTTTTTGGAAATTATCTTTTACTGGTTCCGGTCGGGCTTGTATTACTGTTTTTTGGCATCTCTGCTTTCCTGGCCTGGAGCCGCCGATATAATTTAGCACTGGCCAACCGTCCCGGGGAAAAGCGTACGGTACGGCAGGAGCTGATGTACGAATTTCATGTGATGTTCCACCCGTTTGACGGTTTCTGGGATCTGAAGCGGGCAAAACGGGGCGGTGTGCGCGGCGCGACAATTCTGTTGGGAATTGTCGCGGTATCCATGGTTATTCGGGAGATTGGGACGGGGTATATCTGTACCGGCGAGCCGATCAGCGACGCGAATGTGCTCATGACGCTATGTGTATTTTTCGGAATTATTCTCCTGTGGTGTGTGGCCAATTGGTGCCTTACCAGCCTGATGTCCGGAGAGGGCAGCTTCCGTGATATTTATGTGTCGACCGGTTATGCGCTGCTGCCGGTTGCGCTGACAATGCTGCCGGCAACGATTCTCAGTCATTTTGTTACCGAGCAGGAAATTATGTTTGTCAGCTTCCTTACGGTTATCGGCTTTATCTGGTCAGCTTTTTTGTTGTTCTGTGCCACGATGAGCACCCATGCATATACGCCCGGCAAAAATGTTATGACCGTTATCTGTACGTTGATCGGCATGCTGCTTATAGCGTTCCTGCTGATGCTGTTTGTGAATCTGGTGGGACGTATGGTGACTTTTGGCGTGAATGTATATAATGAGATTGCTTTCCGGACCTGACAGGACAGCGGTTTTCCGGGGGAAGCGTTTTGCTGCTGTGAGAAAGGGTGGATTTATAACCATGAAACCAAAAAGCCTGGCGGCTATGCTGGCTGCTCTGCTGTTTCTGCTTTTGGGCGTGTGTCCTGTATTTGCACAACAGGAGACATCCGGTGGTATGACAGAATATACAGGGGGAACGCCTGCGCCGGAAGGAGAGGTGCACCTTCCTGACTATGCCTCTCCTGCAGAGCGGCTTGAATCGATGGAGCGGATTGCTTCATCCGGCGGGACGACGCTGTACTTTGACCGGCTTACAGGCGATATCGCACTGCAGAAGGGAGGAGAGGTGTATTTTTCCACCCCGTTTGATCTGGCAGCGGATGCGGTGGCTGCTGAGGAGTACGCTATGCGTATGGCTTCCCAGATCAGAATCACATATCTGGATGCCCAGCAGGCAGTGGGGACCATGCTCAGCTATCGTGACTGTGTAATGGAAAAGCAGTTCACGACAACCGAAATCCCCGAGGGTATACAGGTTAATATGACGCTGGGACAGGAGGAACAGGATCTTCTTCTGCCGCTGGCCCTGCCAGCGGCCAGTTTTGAAACGCTGATTTTGGATAAGCTGGAGGGACGCGCGAAAAGCCGGATGAAGGCGCTGTACAAAAAGTATGAGATCGGTACGGTGTCCGAGGCGCAGATTCAGGCTATTAAAGAAAAATATCCGGTTGTGGAGGAAATGCCGATTTATGTCCTGAAAAGTGTTACCGATACCGAGAAAGAGGAGATCGAAGAATACCTGCACAGCGTAGGGTACACCATGGAGCAGATGGAACAGGATCTGGCGGCAGTAGGGGCGGAAAAGGAAAACACCGATCGGCCGTATTTCAAGCTGTCGGTACAGTATTTTTTGGAGAACGGGGATCTGGTGGTAAATCTCCCTACTGATTCTATCGCGTATGATAACGAAAAATACAGGCTTGTTTCCGTTGGCCTTTTGGAAAATATAGCGTGCGCACCGCAGACCAGCGAAGGTTATATTGTCATTCCGGATGGTTCCGGTGCGGTGTTTGAATTCAATCGGGATGGTCACAAAAGTGGGGCGGCTTTGACTTTCCCGGTGTACGGATATGACCGTTCCCTCACATATACAGCCAGCTACGAATCATTGGCAACAGCCAGACTTCCGGTATTTGGCATGCGCAGGGGAGAAACCGGGTTGCTGGGAATTATTGAGGAGGGAGATGCGCTCGCGCAGCTGAACGCGTCCACCGGCGGCAGCAGCAGTTCCTATGCGACGGCAGGTGTGGAATTTACTTACAGCGCTATGGACACCTTCACCTATCAGGATGTCAACAAGCAATATGAATGGACACGGGCGGATAAAAACGCGTATACTGGGGCTTATCGTCTGCGTTTTCGTATTCTGGAGGCGGAAGAGGCCACCTATTCCGGAATGGCAGGTGCATATCGGCAGTATTTAATCGATCAGGGACAGCTGAAGCCGTCAGGTTCCGATACACAGGCACTTCCCTATTATCTTGGGTTGCTGGGAACGGTTGAACATCAGGAGCGTTTTTTAATGGTTCCTGTGCAGCGGAACATTCCCCTGACTACCTTTGCGGATGCACTGACGATTACGGACGAGATTCGGGAGGCCGGGGTGGAATCGCTGCAGATACGGTATTTGGGCTGGGCCAATGGCGGGCTTGATTATACTGCCTTTAACTGCGCAAAAGCGGAATCGGTCCTAGGAGGTGCCAAGGGTCTGAAGGTGCTGCAGAGCGAACTGGACTCCCGCGGCGTCGGCCTGTATATGGATGCAGATTTATTGTACGTATCGAAAGACAGTTGGTTTGACGGATTTTCCCTGTCCCGGGACACAAGCCGGATGCTCGATAAAACGTTTGGCGGTTACAGCCCTGTGGATATGGCCTCCGGCTTGATGGACAACTCGCGGTTCCGTTATGCTTTGCGGCCGGCATCCGTGCAGACCTTCTTTGAAAAGTTTGGAAAAAGTTTTGATAAGCTGGAGGTAAACGGCCTTTCCTTGGGAACGTTGGGCAGTGATATCAATGGCGATAAGAATGAGAAAACCGGAGAAAACCGCCAGTCGGCCGCCGACCGCTATGCGGAAATTTTTGCTGAAGCATCTGCAAAGTACAATATGATGACCGCCGGGGGAAACGGCTTCGCTTTTCCTTATGTTCAGCATATCGTGGATATCCCCACGGAGTCCAGCGGATTGATGGAGGCGGATTATTCGATTCCCTTCCTGCCGATGGTGCTTCATGGCAGCGTGGATTACGGTACATCCGCCATAAATCTGTCCGGCGATCCGGAAACAGCACTGCTGAAAGCGATCGAAAATGGCGCCGGGTTGTATTTTGAAATGGCCTATCAGAATGCCTCCAAGCTGAAAGATACAGCGCAGATGAATCTGTATTCGGTGGATTACAGCATCTGGAAAGATACGATGGTTACCTATTATCAGCGTGCCAATGCCGTACTGGGCGACCTTGGCAGCGACACCATAACAGAGCATGAGTATGTGCAGGAAGACGTGGCGGTGATTACCTATTCTTCGGGCGCAAAGGTTGCGGTCAACTATACCGCTCAGGCGGTTGTCATCGACGGCCAAACGGTTCATGCCAAAGATTTTCTGCGTTTGAGCTGAAGGGGGAAAGAGCATGAAACGGGATAAAACGGCCGCGGCTGCACAGAAACTCCCGCGCCGGCGCGGTTTATCGCTGGAAAAGAAGAATGGCCTGTACGGCTGGTTTTTCATTGCGCCATTTGTTATCGGCATCCTGTTGGTTTATGGTGAGGTGGTAATCGACTCCTTCTTATTCACCCTTAACAGTGTTCAGCCGGGTACAGATGGGTATACTCTGTCTTTCCTCGGTCTGAATAGCTACAAGTATGCGTTGTTTACCCACCCCACCTTTGTTAAAGATGTTTTAACCTCGTTGGGAACGCTGCTTCTGCAAGCACCCGTCACCGTGTTTTTCAGCTTATTTATTGCGGTCATTCTCAATCAGAAAATGCACGGACGCGCCTTTTTTCGGGCGATGTTCTTTCTGCCGGTTGTGGTGGCGACTGGTGTGGTTGCCAAAGCGGATATGACCAATGCCATCCTGGAAAACATGGAGAGTATGGCCGGAGTCAGCATGGGCGGACAGATGGATACCGGCGGCTTCAGTGTGCAGAACATCCAGGTGCTGTTGGAGGGCATGTATATTGATTCCACTATCGTGGAATATATTGTGGCGCTGGTGGACAATATTTACGGCATTGTGAGTTCCTGCGGCGTGCAGATTATTCTGTTCTTAGCCGGTCTGCAGGGAATTTCCCCCTCCATCTATGAATCCGCGCAGATTGAAGGGGCGACTGGCTGGGAGACCTTCTGGAAGATTACAGTTCCGATGATCAGCCCGATCATTTTTGTCAATGTGATCTATTCCGTCGTGGATATGTTTACACGTGCGGATAATACCATTATGGTGCTCATCGACGACATGGCGTTCAACAAAATGAATTACAGCGTATCTTCGGCAATGGCCTGGCTGTATTTTGCCGCACTGTCGGTGATTCTTGGGTTGGTAGCACTTCTATGTTACCGCTTTGTATTCTATCAGGAGAGGGACTGATCCCGGAAAGGAGAACTTCATGGAGCGTATTGCTGCACAAAGTACTGACCCCGCTCCCTCTGCAAGACTTGGCGGCTGGGGAAAGAAAGGGTTGAGGATTGCCAAACGACTGGTATGGCCGCTGTTCCGATTCATTTTGCTGGCAGGATTGTCCTTTGTAATCCTCTATCCTTTTATAGCAAAAATATCCGCCATGTTTATGAGCCTGGATGACCTGCAGAATCCCACGGTGTGGCTTGTGCCGCAGTCACCGACGCTGGATAATATCAGGCGTGTGTTTGCGTATGGCGACTACTGGAGAGCGCTGGGCAATACGGTATTGGTTTCTCTGACCTGTGCCGTACTGCAGACGTTATCCTGCACTATGGTAGGCTACGGCTTTGCCAAATTCAAGTTTCGCGGCCGTGGGTTGTTTTTTGCACTGGCGGTACTGACCATCATCATTCCCCCACAGACAATTTACATATCGCTGTATATGAAATTTCGCTATTTTGATGTGTTTGGACTGCTCTCACTGCTGGGTGTCGGCCCCCTAAAACTGGTGGAACAGATCACGCCGATGGCCATACTGTCCTTTACGGCGCTGGGATTGAAAAACGGACTGTACATATTTGTTATGCGTCAGTTTTTCCGCGGTGTTCCCAGGGAGCTTAATGAGGCAGCGTGGGTGGATGGCTGCGGCCCTATCCGTACTTTTTATGTCATTATGCTGCCGATGGCCAGATCGATGATGGTGTCGATTTTTCTTCTCTCCTTCGCCTGGCAGTGGACCGATACGTTTTATTCCAGTCTGTTCTACCGTCAGATGCTGGTGCTCCCGAATATTCTCAGCAAAATTACGGTAATTACCAGTGACGCTATCGGCAAAGGCACCATGATGTCCAACGTGATGCTTAATACCGGCGTTATCCTCATCATCGCACCGCTGATTGTGTTTTACCTGATATCGCAGAAATTCTTTATTCAGGGGGTCGAACGCAGCGGCCTGGTAGGCTGATAGAATTTTACGCGCACGAGCTTTCCGACGGGAAAGCTGTTATAAAGAAATTATTTTTTAGGAGGAAAAAGTATGAGTAAGCGGATGATAGCCCTGCTGCTGGCCGGCTTGTTGGCGGCGACGGCCATGACCGGGTGCAAAGGCAGCGAATCCTCACCTGGGTCGAATGATTCTGCCGGGGGAACCTCGGGATCGGATCTGGATGACGGCGTACCGGAAATGAACCTTAACGGCTATGAGTTTGTCATTGCAGATGCCTACCATTATGAGCAGCCAAATATGGAACCCGGTTCTTCGGATTTAACCGACGCCGTGTTAGAGCGTAATAAGATAATTGAAGACCGATTTAACTGTAAAATCACCTATCAGTATTACGAGCCCACCGGTTTTTATAATGAAGTGTACCCAATTCTGATGTCCGGGGAAAAACTGGCAGATATTATGATTCCTACTCTTTTCAATTACGGCAAGTTCGCCGTGGCGGATTACCTTGGAGATCTGGGTGAACTCCCGTATCTGAAGCTGGACGAAGAATACTGGATCGATCTGTATAACGATGCGGCTGTCAGCCCCGACGGCAAGCGCTTGGGTGCCTCCAGCTATATGGCCAATCCCTATCAGTACTGCTTTGGTCTGTACTTTAACAAACGGCTTATCAGCGAACTGAATCTGCAGAATCCGTATGATTTGCTGGCCGAAGGCAAGTGGAATTGGGAAAATTTTGGACAGTTGCTGGACAACGCGATGAAAGATGTCGATAACAACGCTGTATTTGACGGCAAGGATATTTACTCCATAACCGGCGGCTTGGACGGCGGTATCACGGCGTTTTTCATGGCCAACGGTCAGCACATGTTCAAGGTCGAAGACAATCTGGTAAAATACGCCATGACCGATGAGGGGGTTATTCCCACCCTGACCACGCTGAAAGATATGTTCTCAGCACCGGGCTGTTACTATTACGGCGGCGGTGATTCGCAGCTTTGCACACAGATGTTTATGGACGGGCAGGTTACCTTCTTCATGAACCTGATGAGCCGCGGCGATCGGCTGCGCGATATGAAGGACGATTACGGCTTCCTGCCGATTCCGATGGGACCGAATGTCGACCAGTTCTACAGCCCAATCGATCACAATACCCCCATTATCTGTGTGCCGTCTACCGGCATTGACAATCCGGAAGCGACCGGCGCTATCCTGCAGGCCATGGCCTGTGCATCCTATAAGGAAAAGGATATCTGGGAGGAGGAGGTTGCCGGGCTGTACTATCGGGATGACGAATCCTTCGCTAATCTGACCGAGCATGTACTGCCCAGCATGACATTTGATCCGCTTTTTATGTACAGCCGCCTTGCGCAGGAATTTGAGATGTACACCATTACCGCTGTCTTCAAACCGATAGCGCGGGATCCGGCTGCCGATGCGGCAACGATTATCAACGAGGGAAAAGAAGTTGTGCAGACCATGATCGATGAACTGATCAACAAAACGGCCTGACACGAGACGCATCGGGGGTCTGCAGCCTGTCCGGGCAGCAGACCCCCGGTTTCTGCACGAGGGGAAGAACCATGAACAAAGAGAACAAAACCATAAAAACCGTCCATATTGTACCGCACACACATTGGGACCGGGAGTGGTATATGCCGTTTGAATGGCATCGTTACCGGTTAGTCCATCTGCTGGATACGCTGATTGAACTGATGGAAACCCATCCGGATTACCTGTATTTCCATCTGGACGGTCAAATGATCGTGCTGGAAGATTACCTAGCCATTCGCCCTCAGATGAGGGAACGGCTATTTCGTCTCATCCGGGAAAATCGCATTCAGGTGGGTCCGTGGTATGTTCTGCAAGATGAATATCTGATCAGCGATGAGGCCAACGTGCGGGATATGCTCATAGGGCTTTCCCTGTGCCGTGAATGGGGATTTGAGCCTGTACGGACAGGGTATTTTCCTGACAGCTTCGGAAACATATCCCAGATTCCGCAGATCCTCAGCGGATTCGGGATCCGGACGGCGGTATTCGGCCGGGGAGGACGGGATCACGCCGAGATACGGTGGCAGTCAGAAGACGGCAGTGAGGTGGCGGCGGTTTGGCTGGCCGGATGGTATCATAACGCACTCGAATTGCCGGTAACGGAAGAAGCATGCCGGCTGAAACTGGAGAAGCTGTGTCGTCGTGCAGGAGAATGCTCCTGTCTGGACGATTATCTGGGCATGAACGGCAGCGATCATGAGCCGGTGCAGACGAATTTGACCGAGGCGATCCGGTTGGCCAACCGGATTGGAGCTGGGCGGGTCCTCTGTAAGCACAGTTCATTGAAAGAGTATCTGACGATTGTGGAAAGAGAGCGCGAACGTTATCCGCTCATGCAGGGAGAGCTGGCAGGGCAGGACGGGAACGGAAAAAATCTGCTTATCGGCACCGCCAGCGCGCGTATTTATCTGAAGCAGTGGAATCATCGGGTACAAAATACGCTGGAACGCCGTGCAGAGCCGCTATCCGCTCTGGCGATGGTGTACGGTCGACCCTACGATCAGGATTTTCTGCGCTTCGCCTGGAAAAAGCTGCTGGAAAACCACACACACGATTCTATATGCGGCTGCAGTGTAGACGAGGTGCATCGTCAAATGGTCAGCCGGTTTGAAAGTGCGTGGCAGATTGCAGAAAAGGTAGGGGAGGAAGCGCTGAAGTTTCTTGTCCGGCAGGCGGATACTACCACCGTGGCAGGAAGTCCGCTTATGGTCTGGAACACCTGTGCTTATCCGCGCACCGATATGGTGGAAGCGGTAATGGATTTTCCGGAGGAAGAGCCGATGAGGCCGATGCGTCTGTTGGACGCAGCCGGACGGGAAATTCCCTGTACCCTGTGCTGGGAGCCGCACACCTTTACCTACCGGCTGCCCGAAGATGCATTCCGGGTGGTAGAATATGTCAACCGGTGCCGGGTGAGGTTTTTGGCCGAAGACGTACCGGCTATGGGCAGCGCCCTGTACAGTCTGGTGCCGGAAGTTCCGTCCATCTTTGAGCAGCTCATCCATACAGACACCAGCATTGAGAATCGCTGGATTCGGGTTTCGGCGGCAATGGACGGCAGCCTGACATTGGAGGACAAGGCAACCGGAAAATGCCTGACCGGGTGGAACGTATATGAGGACGTGGTGGACGCTGGGGATGAATATATGTTTGCCGCGGCGGGAAGTGACGTGATAAGCACGGCAGGGATGCCGGCACAGATTGGGCCGGATACCCTTACGGCGGATGAAGCTGCACTGGTAATCCGTCAGACTCTGTTGGTGCCTGCCGGTTATGACCGGAAAACCAAAAAGGTCTTGGACGAAAAGGTATCGCTGAAAATCCGTACCCGTGTTTCGCTCGACCGCGAGAGCCGGTATGTGCGGGTGCATACCGAGATGGAAAATACCGCAAAGAATCACCGCCTGCGGGCGTTGTTTCCGCATACGGTGGAAACTGACCGCGTGCTGGCTCACGGGCAGTTTGATCTGGTCGAACGCACGATTGAGACCGGGCCGCGATGGACGAATCCCACCAACGAGCAGCGGATGCAGGCATTTGTGGAACTGCGGGACGACAGACAGGCGATGGTTGTGGCCGCTCAGGGGCTCCACGAATATGAAGTGAGCCGCAACGGACACAAAACACTGGAACTGACTCTGCTGCGGGCGGTAGATATTCTGGGAGACTGGGGAGATTTCGCGACGCCGGAGGCACAGTGCTCGGGATTGCAGACGGCCGATTATGCTGTGTGGATCGGGGATGCGGAAAACCATTGCCGCATGGAGCGGGAAGCGCTGGCCTATTATGCAGGGGAGATGCCATGTGTACAGGCATATCCGGGGCAGACAGGCAGCCTTCATGCTGGAAAGGGCTTGCTCGCCTTGGAGGGGGACGGTCTGTGGAATACGGCGCTCAAGCGGGAGGAAAACGGCCGGGATCTGGTGTTGCGCCTATACAGTCTGTGCGCGGAGCCGGTAGATGCCGTGTTGCATATCGCACCGGAGATTTCCGGTGTATATGCGGCAAATCTGGTGGAGGAACGCCAGGGGGAGAATCTCTTAATCGACGGGATGGCAAAGCTGCATTTCCGAAACAAGGAAATCCGCACGCTGATTCTTACCTGTGCCGGAACCGACGAGAAGAAGGAATTTGAATAAAAGGAGATTGGGATAATGCTGTATAGCCGGGAGAGTTGTACGGGGGACAAAAAACGTCCTCACTTTTCCCTCTGGTTCGGGAATTTCTTCGAGCCGTATTTTTCCGACCGAAAAAAGGTGGCGGAAGGTATGCGGGAAATCGCCGATATGGGCTTCAATTCCATTATACTGGATTCCAAGCTGTGGGAGGATTTTACACGTTTCTTTGAAACCGGCGAGGCATCCCCATATGTGGCTATGCAGCAGTACATGATAGAAGAAGCGAAAAAATGCGGCTTAGGCATTAACTTCCTGACGCTATTTTATAACGGCGACAATCTGTATCCGCATATCCGCGACAGCGCTCCGGATCTGCTTCATCCGGTAACCGGGCGGGATGGTAAGCCTTTCCGAGGATATCGTCACTGGGATTTGGCGCAAACCGAAGCTATGGCGGTGCATACGGAGAGACTGTATCGGCTTTTGGCAAAGGATGCTGCCTCAAAAGCGGTGGATGAGACCGGAGTGGAACGGACTCCCTGTTATTTTTATCACAGCCCCGGCGTAATGCCCTCGTTTGATGAAGATGGGAAACGGGTATATGTGAACTGGCTGCGGAACAGATATCAGGAGAATATCGATGCGCTGAATCGTGAATATGGTGCCGAATGGGCGTCGTTTGACGCGCCTGATATGCGTGATTTGTGGCCGGAGATGACACGGGAAGATTACCGGAACGGCGGTGCAAGGATGCGGATGCACCGGGATAATATGCTTTTCCGGCAGGAGATTATGGAATCGTTTTACCGAGAACTGACGGTCAGAGTGAGGAAGCGTCTGCCGGGAATATATCTTTATGACTGCGTATCGCAATGGAAATACCTACTCCCCGACTGGGTGGAAATCAGTGAACGCGGTCTGGATTTGTGGCGGCTCGGAAAATATCTGGATTGTCCGTCCTTTTATACCCTTCCTGCAGATGCCTACGGAGAGACCAACGGTTATGCGGTATCCTGTGAGATGGCGGTGCTGCGCAGCGCCTGCCGGCAGGAGGATCTGACCGGCGGGTTGTTTTTGGGAAGGTATTTGTATAACGATATTTATAACACGGTAACACCGGCGGAAATGATGGCCTCTGCACTTGGGGCGGGCGCAACAGACCTGTTCTTTTACGGATACAGCGGGCTGGACGACGGGGGGAATTTCGGTAAATGGAGCGAAGACCGGAAATGTTCCGTGCGGCAGGGCCTAGACTGGTTTGCGCGGGTTCGGGAGTTGACCGGAAAACGAGTCAAGAAAAAGCAGGCGGCTATCCTATTCCCCTATGCGTCCTTTACGATGGACAACCGCCGTTTGAATGAAGAGGACTTTCGCGCCGGACGAAATGACTGTCTTGGTTACTATCAGCAGCTGGCGGATATGGGGATTAACGCGGATTTTGTGACACCGGAGCAGGTAAGGGATGGTGCATTGGAGGGCTATGCCTTGGTGATCCTGCCATCCAACCCACTGTATCGGTATTTGCCGGATGGACCAATGGAGGAAATGCTGCGGGCATATGTGCAGGCGGGTGGCCATATGGTCGCCGGAGCGTCCTGTGGTCTGTTTGATGCGCTGGGCATAACGGCACAGGACCATCCGGAGGATTCCATTTTCTGGAAGGAGAAAATTACCGAATTTTCCATTCGATTTAAGGCATTTCCACACGCTGTTCCAGAAGCGGTGTACGGACAGGATAAGGCTACGGCGCTGGGAAGGGTTGTTATGGGCAAAGGTACAATATATACGGCCGGCTTTGATATGGGGGCTTGTTATTGTGAACGTCGGCATAAACCAGTGGCGGTGGTTTACGGAAGGGAAAATCATTATCCGCTTACGGTTCTGGACGAAACACCGATGGAAATGTGGATCCGGGAAATCGGCATGGACAGCTACCGGCGGCGTGGCGTAGAACGGATTCCGTTTGAAAATGGTTTGTTGCTGATAAACCATACTTCTTATGACTGTTATCTTCCAGTATCGACGCAGGGAATCAGTACCTTTGCAGGTTTTGACGGTCGTGTACTGCCGGGGCATCACAGTGTGTTTCTGCCGCGTGACAATATGGCATGAAATAGAAAAAGGGAGAGAGGGTACAGTGTGCGGGGCATGGAGAATTGGCACTGTTTTAGCGGGGATGCTGCTTTTGCTGACTGGCTGTGCCGGCGGGGAACCGGGAGAAAGCGCGGATGTTCCGGTATCCCTGACCTCGGAAACCCAGACAGAGCAGAATCCTGTCCGGGAAACGCTGACGCCGGATAATGTTCGTGTAATGGGCCGGATAACCATGGATAAAACGGTTTTTCGACTGGAATGGACCAACTCGGGGGTGGAACTGCGTTTTACCGGCACGGGAATCCAGGCCATGCTGGGGACATCTGAAACCAATACGGAACAGTATCCAGCGATGGCGGTGCAGGTGGACGGCGGGGAGTACAAACGTATTTCTGTCAAAAAAACAGGCTTGATTACGCTGGCCGAAGGTTTACCCTCCGGTGAGCATACCCTCAGGCTGGTCAAAATTACGGAGGCCACCGCACACCCGGTGTTTTTATCGTATGTGGAGATTTTCCCCTGTGCCGACGGCCGGGCTTCACTTGACGAACCGCTGCCGGCGCCGGGGCGCCGGATAGAGTTTATCGGGGATTCTATCACCTGCGGTTACGGTAATCTGGGAGATGCCGGCACCAAGGTGTTTTTAACCTCACAGCAGGATGGCCTGCAGACGTACGCTTCCCTGACAGCGGATGCCCTGCAGGCGGATGCACGATATATCTGCATGTCCGGCCGGGGCATTGTTCAGAATGTAAACAGCAGTATGGAGGATCTTTTGCCGCAACTGTTTTCCTATGCCTCTCCAACTAAAAAAGAGGCGTGGGATTTTACTGCCTGGCAGCCGGACGTGGTCGTGATTAACGCAGGTACCAATGACGTATCCGGCGGGGCATCGGCGCAACTGTTCATTGAAGGTGCGGTTGATTTCATGGAACAGATTCGCAGTGTATATCCGCAGGCGAAAATCCTCTGGTGCTACGGAATGATGAACCGCGAATTTCATGATGCTGTCGAGGAGGCGGTCCGCCGGTTTAATGACAGCGACGGCGGCGCCGCCTACCTTGCCTTACGGGACGTTATGCTGGGAGAGAGCGGAGCGGTTGGGCATCCGAATGTAAAAGGACATGCCGCCCGCGCTGCGCTGGTAACGCAGGCGGTCCAGCAGCTGACCGGATGGACGGTATCTAAAGCAGCCGGCTGATCGTAGCTGCTGTCTGGAAGCAGAAAAATGTGAAGGAGGAATTCCGTCTTGCGCCACGAAGTGTTGGATATCGGGGTGGACTATGCCCGGGCCGGGTTGTCCGGAAAGACGGAGCCAAAGCTGTATACGTATATACACGAAGCATCGTCTGAGATCCCGGTTTCGCTTCGTCCGGGAGTGATCATATGTCCCGGCGGGGCCTATCTTTTTACCTCTGACCGGGAGGCGGAACCGGTGGCGTCCTGTTTTTTTGCCATGGGCTTTCAGTGTTTTGTACTCAGGTATACAGTGAAAGGGGCTATACCGTTTCCGGCACCACAGCTGGAGCTTGCCGAGGCGGTGGCAACCGTTCGCCGTCATGCCGATGAGTGGCATGTGGACACAGGAAAAATTGCGGTATGTGGTTTTTCTGCCGGCGGCCATCTGGCGGCCAGTCTAGGTGTCTTCTGGAACAGGGATTTCATCCAAGAACCGCTTGGATTAACGACGGAATGTCGACCGGATGCCTTGATTTTAGGTTATCCCGTTATTACATCGGGGCGTTTTACGCATAAGCTGTCTATGCAAAATCTTCTTGGTAGCCGTTACGAGGAATGTATTGACCTGGTTTCCTTGGAAAAACGGGTTTCGTCGGATACGCCGCCCGCATTCCTTTGGCATACATGGGATGATGCCAATGTATCGGTCGAAAATACGCTTCTGTTTGCTTCAGCCCTGCGCAGCGCAGGTGTTCCGGCAGAGATACATATTTTTCCTCATGGTCCGCATGGACTTTCTTTGGCAACCCGCGAAAGCGGCCTGGTACAGGAAGAGTGTAAAAGTTGGCCGTACTGGGCCGCTCGATGGCTGCGCAATATTTAGCATCAGAGAACTAAAGAAAGGCCAAAACACAGATGGGCGATAACAGACTGTACCCTAAGGGTATATCAAATGTCCATTTGTATGCTCGCCGAGAGACTGGTGGGAGGGGTAAGGAAATGATTATCTCGATGTCTGGTTCAAGTATATCAGATGGAACAGGTGTGTTTATTCGTTATCTCCTGTAAACATACCTAGTTCAGGGAAAAATTATCAATAGTCTTATAAGCGAAAACCGCCCAATGTGTATGCATATCATATTGGGTGGTTTTCAAGTCTTCTGCTATGAAGATTTAGGATAATCAAGGCTAAGACACATATGTCGTTGGCAGAACGGAGAATTTCAAAACACTTTTCCATCTCATGCCTTAGTTTCGTGGGGCGAGATGGTTATTTTTTTGCTCAAGAAAAACCGGAATTGAATATATTTTGTTATTTATACTTTATACGAGTTAATTGTTGAACGATCTGCGATATTGGAGTGAGGTTCTTGTGCTTCACGAGAATATCTATTCAATTTTGGAAAAGTTTCGCTGAATATTCCGGCCAAGACCAGAAAAATAATCGTTACAAAACATGTAGAACAACACTAGACAAAACCCAATTACCTGTTCAGTGTTTTTTCAACCGTACCGCCAAACTCACTCTTGTGAAATCAAGGGGTGGGTTTGGCCTTTTTTATTATGTTAGTCTCAGCGTAGGCGTAGGCTGCCGATCACCACCCTTCCAATCTGTTTTCACAAAAAACAGATTGGAGGATATGAGGTATGAAAAACTATCGCAAAAGTGACTATGCTCTGAATAAATACCGCAAGGGAATTGTCTATAAATTTGCGGATGGCATTGTTGAGGTGACACTGGAAGACTATCTGCGAGAAAATCCGGATAAAACCGAAGCGGATTTTCAAGCCCTCAAGCGCTTGTCAGATGAATGGTATCTGGAACAGGTACGGTCGGAAACGGCGCAGGGTAATAAACGAGTTTCCCTCAATGATCTCGAAGAAACCGAAGCCTGTGCAACCCGTGCGCTCGATGACGAATACATAGAGAGCGAAGAAAAGAAGCGCCTTGTGGTTGCGGTAGACAAGCTGTTCCGTGAAGGCCGTATGACCGAAAAGCAAAAGCGACGGTTTATCCAGCACTATATCCGTGGTCTATCGCTACGGCAGATTGCGGTTAAAGAATCGGTTTATTTTACTTCTGTAGCAGAGAGTTTGAAACGAGCAACCGACAAACTACAGCGATACTTTGAGCAAATGTGACTTCTTTTCCTCAGGCAGACCGCCCATATAAGGCGGTCTGCTAATTTTTTTGAAAAGGTTTCAAAATTATACCCGTACATCCCCCAGGAAAAAATGCAATAGGTGAAAGGGTTCATAACGACCTTTTCGGGGCTCTTTGAAAACTGAATATTCATTCATCAAGTACATTCCTATTGCTGTTGCGGTAGGCATAAGAACCCCACCCATTATGCAAATCAAAGATTTGCTATGGGTGCCCGGGAACCTTTTTGCTTTGCAATAAGCCACGATAGCGGCTGTGCCATGATTCTGCTGGATTTTCTTTTTATAGCAAAGAGCGATAAACGTCGGCTATAAATGTCGGATGGCTTCCGACATGGCGATGACAGGCAATGGGGACAATGATACACATGTTCCGTCACAGTCCGAGCGAGCAGCGCTATTTGAGCGTGAGCCGTCACAGGCAATGAGAGCATCCGGCAGAGATCCTGCCGGGGGTGAAATTCCCGTGGAGCTGGCAGCCACCAGCCGCTTGATGACTTCCCTTAGTAGATCGGGGTGTCGGGGACAAATAGGTCTACCTTATCATACGGTCAGACGGCAAAACAGACCTTTTGAAAATATCTTTTATGTTTTTCGAACTTAAGCCTGTTTTGCCGCCTAACCCCTACATAGGCGAACTATACCGCCTAAATTTGTCGGGGAGGTCAATCTATGAACAGAATATATCAGCGCGGGGACATATATTACGCCGACTTAGGAAAGGGGATCGGTTCAGAGCAGGCGGGTTATCGCCCGGTTGTTATCATTCAGAACAACACGGGCAACAGGTTTAGTCCCACCGTTATTGTCGCATCCATAACAAGCCGTACAGCCACCAAAGCAAAATTACCCACGCATGTATATATCGACGAGACATCGGGGCTTGGGCAGCCATCTATCGTCCTTTTGGAGCAGCTCCGTACCATCGACAAGCGTAGATTGAATAGTTTTGTAGATAGATTATCCAACGAACAAATAAGGTCAATGAATCACGCTCTTGCTATCAGCATTGATCTGAAATTAATCCCAAATAACATCTTCCAAACATATTGAACAAGCCGCATTTCATACATTTATAACAGAGCCAATATTACTTTCTAATGTGAGATGGTGATCGAATGAATGAGGGGCGTGCTTCGGAAAATAAAAACATGTGTACAAGCGTTTTCAAAAGCGGCGGAAACGCAAGTATAAAGGAACGAATCACAATTAAATGGATTGAACTTATCAATTGCTTGGAAAAAGACAGAGAGGCTGCCGTCAAACGGCAGAGGTGACAAGTCATTTTCTATGTAGTACAATCTATATAGGAAATGGCTTGTTCTTGTCTTTGAGGAGACCAGCATATGAAAGTAGCTATTTATTGCCGCTTGTCCGAAGAAGATAAAAATAAGCAGTTTGAAACAGATGACAGCAACAGCATACAAAATCAAAAGGCTATGCTGGTGCAATACGCTATGGAACAGGGGTGGGAGATTTATAATATATACAGCGACGATGACTATACCGGTTCGGATCGTCGCCGCCCAGAATTTAACCGTTTATTGGAAGACGCCAAAAATCATCGCTTCGATATTGTACTCTGCAAAACACAGTCCCGATTCACACGAGAACTGGAACTCGTGGAAAAGTATATTCATGGTCTTTTCCCCATCTGGGGCATCCGCTTTGTCAGTATCGTCGATAATGCCGATACCGCTAATAAGGGAAACAAAAAATCCCGCCAGATTAACGGGCTTGTGAATGAATGGTATCTCGAAGACATGTCGGAGAATATCCGCAGTGTTCTCACTAACAGACGGCAAAACGGTTTTCATATCGGTGCATTTGCCCTTTATGGTTACAAAAAAGACCCCGACCAAAAAGGTCACTTGATTATCGACGAAGAAGCCGCTGCTGTTGTCCGAGAGGTATTTACTCTGTTTTCGCAGGGTTATGGCAAAACCGCAATCGCCCGCATGCTTAATGACAGGGGTATTCCGAATCCAACCGAATATAAGCGTTTGCATGGTTTACGGTATCAACAGCCTAAAATGAAAAACAGTACTCTTTGGAAATACTTTGCCATATCCGATATGCTCATAAACGAAATATATATTGGCAACATGGTTCAAGGAAAATATGGGAGTGTTTCTTATAAGACCAAACAGAACAAGCCTCGTCCGAAAGAGGAGTGGTATGTTGTTGCGGGAACACACGAGCCAATTATTGACCGTGAACTATGGGACAGGGTGCAGGCGATGATTGCCGAGCGTGCAAAGCCCTTTGCCGTGGGAACAGTTGGCTTATTCGCCAAAAAAGTCCGTTGTGCAAACTGTGGTTATACTATGCGTTCTTCCAAAAACAACGGAAAGCACTATTTGCAATGTTCAAACCGCCATGTGGCAAAAGATGCTTGCGTCGGTGCATTTATTTCCGTTGACAGGTTGGAACATATGGTCATAGACGAGTTAAACCGTCTGTCTGCCGAGTATCTCGATAAAGATGAGTTGTCGCAAAGCATTGCGTTTTGCGGCAATTTACAAGGGCAGAGGAAAAGACTGATCGCCGAACTTGCCGTCTATGAAAAGCGTGTTGCCGAGTATTCAAAAGGGATCCGCGACATTTACATGGATAAAGTCAAAGGTCTTATTTCCGAAAGTGACTTTATGGATTTGTCCAGAGGATTTTCTGCGGATAAAGAACGGTTGGAACACACCATACAGGGTGGCCGCAAGCAGCTTGATGAACTAGACCAGCGTATAGCCGCAGGCGACAACCGCCGGGAACTGATTGAAAAATACACCAATTTGGAACATCTGACACGGGAAATGGTCGAAATACTGATTGACTATATAACCGTTGATAAACGAGTTCCCGGAACACGGAATGTTCCCATTGAAATCCACTGGAATTTCTAAAAGATTGCCGTTTTATAGAAAAAGTTGTTCTTATATGATTGCAGCATCCGCCGCCATATCCTCGTGCAGATCCGCAATCAGGTCACCCTTGACGCCGATATAATCCGCATTCCACGGGGCGCCGGATGCGGCTACCGGATATACGCCGGTTGTGTGGTCGACAAAGTAGGTGTCGAAACCGGATTTTTTAATTTCTTCGGGGGTGAGCGAACGGGTGAGCTGGTGTACCATGGCGGAGATCATTTCCAGGTGGGCCAGCTCCTCTGTGCCTATATCGGTCAGCAGGCCTTTAAGTTCGGCGTAAGGCATGGAAAAACGCTGGCTGAGATAACGCAGAGAAGCGCCGAGCTCACCGTCCGGGCCGCCGTACTGGCTAATGATAATCTGCGCGTATTTTGGGTTGGGATTTTTGATATTGATCGGGTACTGCAGCTTTTTCTCATATTGCCACATACTCAGCATTCCTCCTTTACATTATCCCAGGGCCACGGATCATCCACCCAGGACCAGCGGCTGCCGGCAACGTCGTTCTGGGTGACGATATACGGACCAAAGCAGCGCTCATATTCCTGCACGCGCTCTTCGCGGCGGCGGCGGTACTGTTCGAGCGCCTGCATGGCCTTGGTGTCGTCGGGATGGGTATCCAGATAGAGCCCCAGCTCATACAGGGAAAAATCGTATGCGGCAATGCATTTGCGCATCCGCATGCGGTCGTTTTGATTAGTCACAGCAGACACCTCCGGGCATCCAGGGCTTGTCGAGCTCCGGGAAAATCGTACCGCGGCACAGGCCGCCTTCGGGTTCATAAACGGTATTCAGGTTCTGCCAGGGAACATAGGCCATTGCGACGACGGGTTTCTGACCGTCGGGCATCAGAAAAGACAGGTCATCCATGCTTTCCGACATAAAATCATCCAGCGCTTCTTCATCGGGACAACCGGCTGCGTGCATGGTTTTATCCAAGTTCAGGACTCCTTTTCAAAAGAATGGGGGATTGGCGTTTCCCTTAACCAGTCTATGAGCGTGTCCCGAAAAGGTGCGTAAAGCGGTCCGTGCAAAAACAGCGTTGGCTTGGATATTGACGAAAGGAAGGCGGCTCTTTATAATGAAGTTAAGTTAGAAACAGGAGGGATCGATTATGACCGAACGGGAACGTTTTATCCGTGCGCTTCGGCGTCAGCCGCTTACCGGCCACGTCCCGCATTTTGAACTGGAGTTTTTTCTGACAATGGAGGCGTTCGGGCGCATCCACGCCTCTCAGCGGCAATATGCACAGTGGAATCAGATGAGCCGCCATGAGCAGGTGCTGCATATTCAGGATAACGCCGATCTGCATATCAAGGTTGCCCAGCGGTATCACCACAGTGCCATTCTCATCCATCCCGCGCCGTGGGAGGACGGCGCGATTCTGGATATGCTCAAAGCGATCCGCGACCAGTCCGGTGATGAGTATTTTATCATGATGCACGGGGACCCCACCTTTGATATTCCGCGCGGGGACAACATGATGGAATTCTCCGCCATGCTGTATGAAGAGCCGGAGGAGATGCACCGCCGCGCCCGTGCGCGTCTGGATGAGAACCTGCGCCGCGCGGAATGGATGGCCAAATACCCGGGGCTTTTGGACGGGTTTGCGCTGTGCTCCGATTACTGCTTCAACACCAACCCCTTTTTCAGTCCGGCGATTTTTGCGGAGTTCATCGCCCCGTATCTGAAGGAGGGGATTGAGGCGTATCACCAGATGGGCTTTTTTGCAATAAAGCATACCGATGGGAATATTATGCCGATCCTCGAGCAGATTGTGGAATGCGGCCCGGATGCGCTGCATTCGCTCGACCCGCAGGGCGGCGTGACCATCCCGGCTGTGCGGGAGATCACCAAAGGACGGCTCGCGCTCATCGGGAACGTCAACTGCGGTCTGCTGCAGACCGGAACCGAGGAGGAGTGCATCGCCGATGTGCGCCGTGCCCTCCGGGAAGGGATGCAGGAGCCGGGCTATATTTTCTCGACCTCCAACTGTGCGTATACCGGCCTGCCGCTGGAACGGTACGAACTGATGCACCGCATCTGGTGGGAAGAAGGCATTTATGCATAAAAAAACAGCCGGACTTTCGTCCGGCTGTTTTTCTTTCAGTTTTGTTCGAGTGCCCGTTCGAGCCAAATCGCACCGATGTCCATCGCGTTGTAAAGCCCGGATTTCTCACTCTTTTTCAGAATCCGGTCCTTCATCCGCAGATCCGGGTCGGTGGACAGCAGCTGTACCTGCACCTTGTCCGCGACCGTCAGATCCTTAATGGTTTTGGTGGAAAGAATCTGCATCATGATGACGCATTTGTCCGCCATATCGCCGTAATAAAGCGTGTTGCCGGAGCGTACGAGCGGCTTGCCCTTATACATGAGAAACTGTTTTTTATCCGCCATTTGTTTCCTGCCTCCTTATGCGTATCCGCCGGAAGCCTGACATCCGGCAAACAGAATTTTTTCACAGTACAGCATAGTTTAGCATAAAATCCGGGGCTTGTAAAGGCTGGTGGGGGCAATAGTGCTTTTGCGGGCGAAAATTCTCTTGCCGTGCGATCGGAAAGCGGCTATAATATTGGACGGAATATGACGAAGAAGAAGGGGATTTCATGCTGGCATCCACAGAACAGTTCTTGGCCTATCTGAATGCAAACAAGCTCAAGTACGATTATACCGAACCGGAAGACGATGATAAAAAGGATGTTGTCGTGGTGCGCTTCACCGGACATAACCTGTCCACCATCACCGTGCAGTTCTTCTTCTCCACCGACGGCGAGGATGCGGCGATCCGCGTGTTTGATCTTTTTAAGGTGCCCGAGGACCGGCACGATAAAATCTATAAAGCGCTCAACGAACAGAACAACGCTTTCCGTTTCGTCAAATTCTGCTTTGACGAAAACGACAACACCGTGCAGATGGAAATGGATGCGGCCTTCCGGGAAAACGATGTCGGCGATATCTGCGGGGAACTGCTGTTCCGCAGCGTGGAGCTGTGCGACAAGGCCTACCCGGCGTTTATGCAGGCACTGTGGGCGTAAAGCCAATACGGAAAAGATAAAAAACGGCATGAACCCGGTTGGGTTCATGCCGTTTTTGCGTTTCGGATAAAGCGGCCGGCCGCTTAATTATTCAGATACGACCGCACCAGCGCGCGCAGCAGCTCATCGCGGTCCAGTTTGCGGATGAGGCTGCGGGCGTTGTTGTGGGTGGTGATATAGGTGGGATCTTCGGAGAGGATGTATCCGACGATCTGGTTGATGGGATTGTAGCCCTTTTCACGCAGAGCGTCGTATACCGTGGTAAGGATTTGCTTCATTTCCTGCTCTTTATCGTCTCCGATGGAAAACGTCATCGTCTTATCCAGCATCGCGGATCCTTCCTTTCGCATAACGGGAAATCCCGTTCATTTGTTCTATACCCGTATTATACGGCATCCGCGCGCGGAATGCAAGGCATTATGAGCGCAGAATACAGCCTTTTTCCTTAAGATTTTTTAAAATTCGGCTGAGTGCGGCGTCGACTTCGTCGTCGGTGAGGGTGCCTTCCGCAGAACGGAAGGTCAGGCTGTATGCCACACTTTTCTGGCCGTCTGCAATCTGCGAGCCGCGGTAGACGTCGAACAGCTTGACGCTTTCGAGATGGCGGCCGGCACAGGCGCGGATGGTTTTTTCAATTTCCGCCACAGGCAGCGCTGCGCCGCAGAGTACCGCGAGGTCGCGTTCCACCGCCGGAAAGCGGGGGAGCGGACGGAAGCGGATGATCTGCTGATCGGCAGCAAACAGCGGAAGCAGCCGGCACTGCGCCACATAAACGCGCGTTTCAATGTCGTAACGTGCAGCCGTGTCGGGGTGTACTTCGCCGAATACCGCAATCGTCTCGCCGCCGAGCACGGCAGCAGCCTGCCGTCCGGGATGGAGGAACGGTTCGGCAGAGGGGATATATTCCACCGCCGCGCCAAAGCGGCTGAACAGTGTTTCCAAAAGCCCTTTGAGGGTGAAGAAATCCTCGCCCTCGCCGTACATGCCGAGGCATATCGCCGGCACCTCGTCGGGCTGATCGGTCACCGGCAGGGAACGGGGGATAAACAGCTTGCCCGCTTCAAACAGCCGTACTGCCGGGATTTTGCGGTTGAAGTTCGTGGAGAGCACGGTCAGCATGCTCGAATACAGCTGCGTGCGCATCACGGCGTATTCCTCGCCGAGCGGGTTGAGCAGGCGGACAGCATTCCGCCGCGGATCGTCCGCAGGCAGCGCGAGTTGGTCAAAGGCTTTCGCGTTGATGAAGGAATAGGTGGTGATCTCCCGCATGCCGCCGGCGGTCAGCAGCGCCTTGACCTTGTCGGTGCCGATGCGCTCGGGCAGCTTGCGCCCGCGCACGATATCCCCGCGCATGGGGGTGCCTTTGATGTGCTGATAACCGTAGATCCGCATGACCTCTTCGGCCAGGTCTGCGCGTCCCTCGATGTCATCGCGGAAGGAGGGGATTTCGCAGTGCAGCACGCCGTCCTCCAGAGTGGTATCGATACACAGGCTGTTGAGAATCCCGGTCATGGTTTCGGCCGGGATATCCACGCCGAGCAGCTCGGTGATGCGCGCTGCCGGCACCTCCAGCACCCGTTTTTCCGGCAAACCCTTGTTGCGGTCGATTACGCCTTCGATAATATCGCCGGCGTCGAGATCGTACACCAGCTGCAGCGCCCGCTCCATCGCGTATTCGACGCCGAGGATATCCACGCCCTTTTCAAACCGGGCGCTTGATTCGGTACGCATACCCAGCGCGCGCGCCGTGCGGCGGACGCTGTCCCGGCGGAATTTCGCGCACTCGAAAAAGAGGTCGGCAGTGTCCGGCTTGATTTCACTGTTCAGGCCGCCCATGATGCCCGCGAGGCAGGAGGGGGTTTCGGCGTCCGCGATCACCAGCATATCGCTTGTCAGGGTGTGCGGCTTGTCGTCGAGGGTGGTGATGGCCTCGCCGTCTTTCGCCCGGCGCACGATGATCTGGCCGCCCTTGACGTCGCGAAGGTCAAAAGCGTGCATCGGCTGGCCGGTTTCGAGCATCACAAAGTTGGTGATATCGACGATGTTGTTGATCGGGCGCATGCCGGCCGCCTTCAGGCAGCGCTTCATCCAGTCCGGCGACTCTTTGATGCGCAGATTTTTGACCACCCGGCCATAATACCGCGGACAGAGGTCGTAATCCTCCACCGTCACCTGCATATGCTCACGGATGTCGCCGCCCTTGGTTTCGTAAGCGGGCACCGGCGGATGAAACGGCTTTTTGAGCGCCACCGCCGCTTCCCGGGCGACGCCGAGCACGCTCTGGCAGTCCGGGCGATTGGCGGTGATTTTGAAATCGATGACCACGTCGTTGAGATGCAGAACTTCGCGCATGTCGGTGCCGGGGGTCAGGCCGTCCTTCAGGATGAGAATACCGTAAACCTCGGCGCCCGGGTAATCGCTCTCCTTCAGGCAGAGCTCTTCGCCGGAGCACAGCATGCCGTTGGACACAACGCCGCGCAGCTTGCCTTTTTTGATGTGCATGCCGTTGGGCAGCCGGGAATCGTGCAGCGCGGCGGGCACCAGCGCGCCTTCAAAAACATTGGTTGCGCCGGTGACAATCTGTACGGGCTCCGCAGCGCCCACATCGATCTGGCAGATTTGCAGCTTGTCGGCATCGGGATGCTTTTCCAGTTTGACGATGCGGCCCACCACCACATTGCTCATGGTGGCGGACAGGTCCTCCACATCCTCGACCTCAAAACCGCTCATGATCATTTTATCGCAAAGCTCGTCCAGCGGCACATCGATGTCTACATAGTGTTTGAGCCAGCTCAGGGAAATTTTCATGGAAATCCTCTCCTTTCTTTCGGCTTAGCGGAACTGCTCGAGAAAACGCAGATCGTTCTCGAACAGCAGGCGGATATCGCTGATTTTGTAGCGTGTGGTGGTCAGCCGGTCCAGTCCGATGCCGAAAGCAAAGCCGGAATACTCCTCGGGGTCAATACCGCAGCCGGCGAGCACGTGCGGATGCACCATGCCGGCGCCGAGAATCTCGATCCAGCCGCTGCCCTTGCATACCCGGCAGCCCTTGCCGCCGCATTCCGAGCAGGTGACGTCCACCTCGACGCTCGGCTCGGTGAAGGGGAAGAAGGAGGGGCGGAATTTGACCTTGGTTTCCGGTCCGTAGATTTCGTGCGCGAACTGCTCGAGCACGCCCTTGAGATCACACATGGTGATGCCCTTGTCCACAACCAGGCCTTCCACCTGATGGAAAACCGGGGAATGGGTGGCATCCACCTCGTCGGCGCGGTAGACGCGTCCGGGGCAGATGATGCGGATCGGCGGTTTGCGCTGCTCCATGACGCGGGCCTGTGCGGCGGACGTCTGGGTGCGCAGCAGCAGATTTTCGGTGATATAGAAGGTATCCTGCATGTCGCGTGCCGGATGATCCTTCGGGAGATTCAGTTTTTCAAAGCAGTACTGATCGGTTTCCACCTCGGGGCCGTCGACTACGTCGAAGCCCATCGACTGGAAAATATCGATCATGTCCTCCAGCACGATGTTCAGCGGATGCAGCCCGCCGATGGCCGGGCGTTTGCCCGGCATGGTCACGTCGAGCGTTTCCTCCCGCAGCCGTTTGGCCTTGAGCGCGTCCTGAATTTCCGCTTCCCGCTTGGCCAGTGCTGTTTCCAGCTCGCTGCGCAGCTGGTTGACCAGCTGACCGACCTTCGGGCGTTCGTCGGCAGGCAGGCTGCCCATGCCGCGCAGCACCTCGGTCAGGGTGCCCTTTTTGCCCATGACGCGGATGCGGAATTCTTCCAGGTCCTTCGGCACGCGCAGGCTTTCCAGCTCATGCAGCGCCTGCTCGCGCAGGGCCTCCAGTTTTTCCTTCATGATTGACCATTCCTTTCCTGCCGCCGTTTGGCGGCGTTGTCTCGCCGGTTTTGCCGCGGAGAAGAGAGAAAATAAAAAAATCTCCGTCCCGAAAGGGACGAAGATTTACATGCTCCGTGGTACCACCCTGCTTACAGGCGGATAACACCGCCTGCACTCCTGCGGCCGATAACGGGGCCAGCCGTCGCCGCCTACTGCCGCTGAAGTGCGGGTTGAGCGCCGCTGCTCCGGAGCGAACTTCGGACATCCCCCGCCTGCAGGCTGCTTTCAGCCGGTGACAGCCCTCTCTGAACGCAGGGATAAGGAAGCCTACTTTCTCCTTCATTGCTTTGCATATGAGTATCTTTTATTATACATCTTCTGTTGGAAAATAGCAAGCGAAAAACGAAAAAACATAGAAAAATCGCTGTTTGTCAAAAAATAGGATAACTTTTTCGCGGAAAAGTGACAAGAAAATCTTGTCAAGCAGGCACCGGTGCAGTATACTAAACACCGGTAAGCTGCTGTGATCTGGGATAACGGGAACGAACCTGTCGGGTTTGCGCCCGCTTGTTCTGCCAAGAGAAAGAAGGGATCCGACCATGTGTGGAATTGTAGGATTTATCGGCTGTAAGCCGGCTGCGCCGCTGCTGCTGGAAGGACTGGCCAAGCTGGAATACCGGGGCTATGACTCGGCAGGCATCGCACTGGTGTCTGCGGCCGGAATGGAAATTCATAAAGCCAAAGGACGGCTTTCGGTGCTGTCCGCGCAGATTGACGAGGGGAAAAAGATGACCGAGACGGCCGGGATCGGCCATACGCGCTGGGCGACGCACGGAAAACCCAGCGATGAAAATTCCCATCCGCACCGCAGTGCGAGCGGGAAGTTTGCTGTCGTACATAACGGCATCATTGAAAACTATGCGGTCATCAAAAAGCAGCTGCAGGATGAGGGGGTGGAGTTCCTTTCCGAAACCGATACCGAGGTGGTTGCGCAGCTGCTGGATAAATATTATACCGGCGACTTTTTCGCCGCCGTGCGTTCGGCGGTGGCGCAGCTGGAGGGATCGTATGCGCTGGGGGTTCTCTGCGCGGATTTCCCGGAGGAAATGATCGCGGTGCGCAACGCCAGCCCGCTGATCGTCGGTCTTTCCGATGAGGGCAACTTCATCGCCTCGGATATCCCGGCGGTGCTTGCGCATACCCGACGGATCCTTCAGCTGGCGGATCACGAGATGGTGCGGCTGACAAAGGACAGCGCGCAGGTGTTTGACGCACACGGCATGCCGGTGAATAAGATGGAGACCATCGTGAACTGGGATGTGTCCAGTGCAGAAAAAGGCGGCTACGCCCATTTCATGATCAAGGAGATCATGGAGCAGCCGCAGGCGCTTTCCGCGACCATCTCGCCGCGCATTGACGCAGACGGCAGCATCGTGCTCGACGGCGTGCACCTGACCAAGAAGGATCTGCAGCAGATCAACCGGGTATATATGGTGGCCTGCGGTTCCGCTTATCACACCTGCATGGTGGGCAAGTACATCATGGAAAAGCTTGCCCGCATACCGGTGGAAGCGGATCTGGCGTCGGAGTTCCGCTACCGTGATCCGATTGTGGATGAACACACGCTGGTGATCATTGTCAGCCAGTCGGGAGAGACCGCCGATACCCTTGCCGCCCTGCGGGAAGCAAAGCGCCGCGGCGCCCGTGTACTGTCGATTGTCAATGTGGTGGGCAGCACCATTGCCAGCGAGAGCGACGATGTGCTGTATACCTGGGCGGGACCGGAGATTTCGGTCGCCACCACCAAGGCCTATTCCACCCAGCTGACCATTCTGTATCTGCTGGCGTTTTACTTTGCCCATAAGCTCGGGCATATCGACGACCGTGACCTGCGCCGCCTGCTCAGCGCACTGATCCGCCTGCCGGATATGGTGGCGGGCATCCTGCGTCAGGCGCCGGATATCCAGCAGCTCGCGCAGCGTTACGCCTATCTGGATCACGCCTATTTCATCGGCCGCAACCTCGATTATGCGGTGGCGCTGGAGGCATCGCTCAAGCTCAAGGAGGTCAGCTACATTCACTCGGAGGCGTATGCCGCCGGTGAACTCAAGCACGGCACCATTTCCCTGATTGAGGAGGGTACCTTTGTCGTGGCGCTGGCCTGCCATGAGAAGCTGATCGATAAGACCATGTCCAACATCAAGGAGGTCAAGGCGCGCGGGGCGGAAGTGCTGGTGGTGACCACCGACGACAACCGCGATGTGCTGGAAGAGGCCGATCATATTTTGTATATACCCAAAACCAACGATCTGCTGATGCCGTCGCTTGAGGTGGTACCGATGCAGCTGCTCGGTTACTACATTGCGCTGGCGCGCGGCTGCGATATCGATAAGCCGCGTAATCTCGCCAAGAGCGTCACTGTGGAATAATCGCGGTTTTCAAAGAAGCCGGTGCAATTGCACCGGCTTCTTTTATCACCACCTTTCCGGCTGCGGCATAGGATGGGGCTAAGAGGAACGGCGGACGCCGGGTGGGAAGCGGTGGGAAGCGCCCCCTGTCCTCAGCCGACCGGTATCCGGCGGCGGGAAAGGAGACAACGGCATGGGAGAGAAGATTCTGCTGATCGCGGTGCTTTTGCTGGCGCTGTATGGCTTTGCGGAGCTGCTTTGCCATATTGCGGCCCGCCTGCTGGGACCCGGACGGGAATGCGGCGGCGTATGGGTGATTCCGGTGTCCGGCCACCGGGAGGACATTGAGGTGCTCGTACGCGAGGCAGCGGCCCGCCGGCTGCGCGGCCGGCCGTATCCGGTGCTGCTGCTGGATACCGGCATGGATGAGGAAACCCGCCGTCTGGCCGAAAGGGTGTGCGCTCAGGTGGGGACGGTGGATATCTGCTCCTGTCCGGACGGCCTGCAGAAAGACGGATGAAAAGCGGCCGCCGGACTTGACGCGGGGGAGCGGGCGATTTATGATAGAGGGAGAGAAAACAACCGGACAGGAAAAGAGGCTGCTTTGTGGCGGAAGAGAAACGGATGGAAATGCTCTGCGGAACCGTTGACCGCGTGGTATTCCATAATGAGGATAACGGCTGGACGGTGCTGGAGCTGGAGGCCGCGGACGAAATACATAAGGTGGTCGGCGTCATGCCGATGGTGGGCGTGGGCGAAACGCTCCGGCTGATGGGAAACTGGGTGGAGCATCCGAGCTTCGGCTTCCAGTTCCGGGCCGAAAGCTGTGAGCGCTCGCTGCCCACCGGCGGCATGGCGATTCTGCGCTATCTCTCCTCCGGTGCGGTCAAGGGCGTCGGCCCGTCCACCGCCGCGCGGATTGTGGAAAAGTTCGGGGAGGACACCCTCGATGTAATGGAGAAGGAGCCGGCGCGTCTGGCCGAGGTGCGGGGCATATCCCCCGCCAAGGCACAGAAGATCGGGGAAGCCTTTGCCGCGCAGTTTGGTCTGCGGGAGGTGATGCTCACCTTCTCGCAGTACGGCCTGACGCCGAACGAAGCGCTGCGCTGCTGGAAGCGGTTCGGCTCCTCGACGGTGGAGAAGATCCGGGAGAACCCGTATCTGCTGTGCAGCAGCGGGCTGTACATCGGCTTTGACCGGGCGGATAAAATCAGTCTGGAGATGGATCGTCCGGCGGACGATCCCCGCCGGATTGCGGCCGGGATTGCCTATGTGCTGCGGCATAATCTCGGCAACGGCCACACCTGTCTGCCGGCGGACAAGCTGATCCCCACGGCCGCGGCGATGCTGGGCGTTGAGGAGGAGCCGGTGCGGCAGACGGCGGAGGAGATGGCCGAAACCTTTGATCTGAAGGCCGCGGATATCGGCGGCCGGCGGTTCCTGTTTCTGCCGCATCTGTATCAGGCGGAAAAATTTATTGCCTCGCGCATCGGCCTGATGGCGAATTTCCCGCCGCTGGAAAACCGGCATATCGAGGAAAACATCGACGCCGCCGAACGGGCGAGCGGCGTAAAATATGAGGTGCGGCAGCGCGAGGCGATCCGGCAGGCGGTCGAAAAGGGTGTGCTGATCCTCACCGGCGGCCCCGGTACCGGAAAAACCACTACCCTGAAAGCGATCATTGCGGTGCTCGAGGAAATGGGTGAGGATGTTGCCGTTACCGCGCCGACCGGTCGTGCCGCCAAACGGGTCGCGGAGCTTACCGGCTGTGAAGCGCAGACCATTCACCGCCTGCTCGAGGTGCAGTGGGATGACGCCGACACCGCGCAGTTTGCCCGCAACGAGAAAAACCCGCTGGACGCGGACGCGGTGGTGATCGACGAGATGTCGATGGTGGACACGCTGTTGTTCGACAACCTGCTGCGTGCGCTCAAGACCGGCTGCCGCCTGATTATGGTCGGGGATACCGACCAGCTGCCGGCGGTCGGTGCAGGCTGCGTGCTGCAGGATCTCATCGACAGCGGGATCCTGCCGGTGGTGCAGCTGACCGAGGTGTTCCGGCAGGCGATGGAGAGCCACATCATTACCAATGCCCACCGGATTGTGGAGGGGAAGATGCCGGAGCTCGGCTATAAGGAAGGCGATTTTTTCTTCCTGACCCAGAACAGCAGCCAGGGGGTGGCGCAGACCATCCTCGACCTGTGCAGCCGGCGGCTGCCCGCGCGCTATGCGCTTTCGGTGTTCGGCGGGCTCCAGGTGCTGTGTCCCGGCCGGAAAGGGGAGCTTGGCACCCGCGAGCTCAACCGGCAGCTGCAGGGGCTGCTCAACCCATCCTCTGAGGACCGGCGGGATATCGAAATTGAGGGCGTCACCCTGCGTATGGGGGATAAGGTGATGCACACCCGCAACAACTACGACATCGGCTGGACGCGGGATAACGGGGAGACCGGCGCGGGGGTGTTCAACGGGGATATCGGGATTCTTGAGGATATCGACCGGCGGGAGGAAACGCTGACCGTGCGGTATGATGACCGGTTGGCGTATTACACCCGGCAGGATGCGCTTGATCTGGAGCTTGCGTATGCGATCACGGTGCATAAGAGCCAGGGCAGTGAGTTCGATGCGGTGATTGTGCCGGTGTTCCGCTGCATCAAGCCGCTGTGCTACCGCAATCTGCTGTATACGGCGGTTACCCGTGCCAAATCGCTGCTGATTCTGGTGGGCAGCCGGGAAACGCTGGCCGAAATGGTGGAAAATGACCGCCGCACGCTGCGTTACAGCGGCCTGCGCGGCTTTTTGGAACAGTCGGCAGAGCGGCAGGAAACCGCATTATCCTGAAAGGGAAAGAAGGGCTGCGCATGGTTACGGTTCGGCGGCGGCTGACATCCTGGTTTTTCCCGGAGCGCTGTGCCTATTGCGGACGTCCCGTTCCGGTTGGCGCCGGGCAGTGTTTTACCTGTGCGGGAGAACTGCCGATTATTGTGCCGCCGGTCTGCCCGCACTGCGGCCGGGGCAAAGCCGCGTGTGCCTGCGGTGGAACAGAAGGACCGCTGGACGGGACAGCGGCGCCGTTTTATTACGAAGGGACGGTCCGCAGCGGTATTCTGCAGTTTAAAAAAGGCTGCCGGCCGTATGCGGCGGAGGAATATGCCCGCATGATAGCGCTGGTGGTGCGCCGGGAGTACGGCGAATCCCGGTTCGACGGAATTGCGGCGGTGCCCTCGGGCCGTGCCGCGATGAAAAGGCGCGGCTTCAACCCGACGCAGGCGATCGCGGAAGAGCTGGCTAAGCGTCTTGATCTGCCGGTTTTGCCGCTGCTTGTGAAGGTGCAGGAGCCGCCGGTACCGCAGAAGCAGCTGTCCGCTTCACAGCGGCGCGGGAATGTGCTGGGTGTGTTTGATGTGGAGGGACACCGCGACCTGTCCGGCATGCGCCTGCTTGTGGTGGACGATGTTATCACCACCGGCGCCACGATCGCGGAATGCGCCAAAATGCTTAAGCTCTGCGGCGCACAGCGGGTAGTGGGGACGGCTGTTGCCGCCACCCGCTTGTCAAACTGACAAAAATACCGTATAATCAACAAAAGACGCGTGCTGATTTGGGATGGGATTGCAGCCTGAAGCGGCGTGCCGTCCAAATGCACAGGGAAAGAAGGCGGACGCATGCCGGGAATGGATTTGGGGATTGATCTGGGGACCTCGCAGGTGGTGATCAGCGCCGCCGGCCGCGGTGTGGTTCTTAAGGAACCGGCGGTGATTGCGGTGGACAGCCAGGACGGCCATATGATTGCCTGCGGGAAGGAAGCCTATGAGATGCTCGGACGCACGCCGGATTCCATTACGGCGGTGCGCCCGGTGGTCAAGGGCGTGATATCGGACTATGACTACGCGCGGCTGATGCTGCGGGTGTTTGTGCGCAAGGTATGCGCGTATAAGCTGCTCAAACCGCGTGCGGCGGTCTGCCTGCCGGCTTCGGTGACCGAGGTGGAGCAGCGTTCGGCGGTGGAAGCGGTGCTGTCCGCCGGCGTGCGCCGGGTGGTGGTTATCGAAAAGGCGGTGGCGGCCGCTATCGGCTGCGGGCTGGATATTGCGGCGCCGCACGGCAATATGGTGGTGGAGCTCGGCGGCGGCACGACCGATGTGGTGGTGATGTCGCTCAAGGGGATTTCCTCTGTGGAGTCCATCCGCGTCGGCGGCGACGATATGGATGAGGCGATTATCCGCCATCTGCGCAGCCGGTACGGGCTGGTAACCGGCCGCCTGACCGCGGAGCAGCTGAAAAAAACCATCGGACGGGCGGTTCCGGGAGAGATCCTGACCGCGCGGGCACGCGGCCGGGACGCCCTGAGCGGCCTGCCGCGGGTACAGGAAGTAACCAGCGACGATATCCGGGAGGCGATTGCCGAGCAGCTCGACGAGATCGTCAAAACGGTGCAGCGGGTGCTGGAAAGTACGCCGCCGGAGCTGGTGGGGGATGTGCTGACCGAAGGGATTGTGCTCTCCGGCGGTCTGGCGCAGCTGAATGGTCTGGCACAGCTGCTTAGTGAGTCCACCGGCGTGGTCTGCCGCCTGGCGGAAAACCCGGAAGACTGCGTGGCGCTGGGTACGGTCAAGGCCATCCAGTATGTCAACCGTATGGCCTCCGGTGTATACGATATCGGGCAGTTTACCAATACCCTGACCGACGCCTACGAGCCGTAAAAGAGGAGAGCGGAAGATGCAGACAAAACCGGAAGTCCCTGTAAACTGTCTTTTTCAGGGATGCTATAATCCTGCCCTGGAAGAAGAAATCCGCAGGGCCAAGGACAAATGCTACCGGTACAATCAGCTCCATCCCAACGATCGCGAAGCGCAGCGGGAAATACTCGCAGCGCTTTTGGGCGGTATGGGGAAGGAAGCCGTAATCATGCCGCCGTTCTGGTGTGACTATGGGTACAACATCACCGTCGGCGACTTTTTTTACGCCAACCATAATCTGGTGATTACCGATGGCGCAAAGGTGACCTTGGGGGCTCATGTTTTTATCGCCCCGAACTGCTGCATTACCACCGCGGAGCACGCTATCGATCCGGAGCAGAGAAAGGCCGGGATGGAAATCGCCAAACCGGTCACGGTCGGCAATAACGTCTGGATCGGTGCCGGCACGACGGTTCTGGCCGGTGTAACGATCGGGAATAATACGGTCATCGGCGCAGGCAGCGTGGTCACAAAGTCCCTGCCGGATAATGTGGTGGCGGTGGGGGTGCCCTGCCGGGTGCTGCGGCCCATCACGCCGGAGGACCGCTGCCGTTATCCGCTTTACCGGCCGGAATGATATACGGCGATATAGAAAACGGGCGATCGGCTTTCAGCCGATCGCCCGTTCCGGTTTTGGTCAATACACTTCTTTTTCGCCCGCCTGATAGCGCTGCTCGGTGGTTTCCTCGTAGTGATGACAGCCGAGGGTAGTGCGCATGTTCACCGGCTTCGCCCAATGGACGGCGTTGCCGAGAATCCGCAGCACATGCGGATTCTTGAAACCGGTATTGGTCTCATGGCCGGGCTGGAAATAGAACACCTTGCCCGCGCCGCGGTGCCAGCAGCAGCCGGAGCGGAATACTTCGCCGCCGCGGAACCAGCCGGTGAAGACCACCTCGTCGGGCTGGGGCACGTCAAAGAATTCGCCGTACATTTCTTCGGTTTCCAGCTCAAAGCAGGGCGGCACGCCTTCGGCAATCGGGTGGCCGGGATTCGTGCACCATACCCGTTCAAAATCGCCGTCACGCCAGCGCAGGGAGCAGGTGGTGCCCATCAGCAGGCGGAAGGGTTTGCTGTAATGGCCGGAGTGCATCACGATCAGGCCCATGCCCAGCAGCACGCGGTCTGCAACCTTGCGGGCAATCTCATCCGGTACGCGGTCATGCGCGCAGTGTCCCCACCACATCATGACATCGGTATTATCGAGCACTTCGTCGGTCAGGCCGCAGTCGGGATCATCCAGCGTTGCGGTGCGCACTTCGATATCGCCGAGGGTGCGCAGATAGGCGGCCAGTTCGCCGTGGATTCCCTGCGGGTACAGCCTAGTGACCTCCGGAATTTCCTTTTCATGAACGTTTTCGTTCCAAACGGTAACACGGATCATGTCCACTCAGCTCCTCATTCGTCAAATTTTATCAGATGTTGACTTTGATTGCCTCACCGGTGCGGTCAGATGCAAACGCCGCTTCCATAACCAGCATGCCGCGCATCGCCTCTTCGGGTTTGACCCGCAGTTCTTCGGTGCCGTCGAGCACGGCGGCGATGTTGCGGTAATACAGATCATAATCCGAGAAATATTTGTCCGCATCCAGCGCGATTTCCTCGATGGTGTCCTTGGCGCGGGGCGCCATGGTTTTAGTCGGGCCGGCTTTGGTATAGACGATTTCCTCTTCCCAGGTGACCTCGTGCTGGCTGGCGCGCACGATCTTGCCGTTGCAGCTCCAGTCGGGGATGATCAGCGCGCCGCGGTCGCCGCAGACATACCAGCGCGGTGCTTCGATATAATGGCTGGTGCCGACCTCGATGGTGACCATCGGTCCGTTTTCAAACTTCATGATCAGCTTAAAGCCGTCGTCGCATTCCTTAAACGCCACATGGTACATGTCGCAGTACACCGAGGTGACCTTCTTGTCCGGCATCATGTACAGCATCTGGTCGATCAGGTGCACGCCCCAGTCGAGCATCATGCCGCCGCCGGCCACCGCATACTGGCGCCAGCCGTCCGGGATGCCGCGCGACCCGGTCACCCGGGATTCGATCTCGAACACCTCGCCGAGCTTGCCGGCTTCCACCACGTCGCGCATCTCGCAGTAATCCGCATCCACGCGGCGGTTCTGGTGGATGGTGAACGGGGTGCCGGTGCGCTTGGCGGTGTCCATCATCTGCTGCAGCTCCGCACTGGACATCGCCACCGGCTTTTCGCAGATGGTGAGCTTGCCGGCTTCGAGCGCCTGGCACACCAGCGGCAGATGGAAGTTGTTGGGCGTCGCCACCACAACAAGGTCGATGTCCTTGTCGGCCAGCAGCTCCTCGTAGGAGGAATAGGCCTTTTCAATGCCGTCCTTCTGGGCGAGCGCCATGCGTTCCGGGTTGATGTCGTAAACGCCGGCGAAGCGTATGCGGTCGGTTTTGAGAATGCCGTTTTTATGCCAGTGACCCATGCCGCCGTAGCCGACGATAGCCGCTTTGTACTGTTTCATGCTGTGCCGCACTCCTTTTCGCTCAGGCCCACCACATGGCGGCGGGCTGCTCGGTAATCATAACTTCCTTGAGGAAGGCGATGGCTTTTTCCAGACCTTCCTTGACCGACATCAGGCCGTCCTCGTGCTCGATGCTCACCGACCCGTCATAGCCGATCATACGCAGGGTGGACATCATGTCCTTCCACAGGTTCATGTCGGAACCGTAGCCGATGGTGCGGAACACCCAGCTGCGATCGAGCAGGTCGCCGTACGAACCGGTATCCAGCACGCCGTTGCGCGCCTTGTTGTAGGCGTCCACCTTTGTATCCTTGGCGTGGAAATGATACACAGCCCCCTTAAGCTCGCGCAGTGCCATAACCGGATCCATTCCCTGCCAGATCAGGTGGCTCGGATCGAAATTGGCGCCGATGATATCGCCCACCGCCGCACGCAGGCGCAGCAGGGTGGCGGGGTTGTACACACAGAAACCGGGGTGCATTTCAAAGGCGATCTTTTTCACGCCGTAGCTTTTCGCGATTTCTGCCGCCTCTTTCCAGTAGGGGATCAGCACCTGATTCCACTGCCAGTCGAGGGTTTCGGTGTAATCGTTCGGCCAGGCACAGGTGACCCAGTTCGGCCGCTGGGAGGTTTCGCTGTCGCCGGGGCAGCCGGAAAAGGTCACGACCGTCTCCACGCCGAGCTTCTGGGCGAGCTTGCAGGTGTCGACAAACACCTGATGATAAGCCGCTGCGGTTTCCTTGTTCGGATGCACGGGGTTGCCGTGGCAGGACAGGGCGCTGATCGTGAGATCGTATTTCTCCAGCAGCTTTTTATACGCCTCGATCTTGGCATCATCCGCCAGATAAACCGAGGGTTTGAGATGGTTGTCGTTGGTGTAGCCGCCGGTGCCGAGTTCCACCGTCTGCACGCCGAGGGAATGCAGGTAGGCAAAGGCATCCTCCGCGGGCATCGCCTGCAGCGGGACAGTCAGTACGCCGAGTTTCATTATTCATTCGCTCCTTTTATTCAGCGGAAATCCGCTTTATGATCTCTGATTTTCATTATACCGTCTTTTGCCGGTTCTTCAGCAACTATTGTTCCGGATTTATTCAACTATTTTTTGATCTGCCGTGTCATCAAAGTTCTGAAAAACCTCCACATGAAGCTGGTGCCGGCCGCTTTTTTGCCGTGCATCCGCAGCCTCTTTGGGCTGACGGTAGGATACCGGCGTGCGTCCGGTCACCTTGCGGAAGGCTTTGTAAAAATTCGTGCTGTTGTTGAAGCCGCAGTCCATCGCGATTTCGGTCAGGCTTTTGGTGGTGGTGCAGATTTCTTCCACCGCAAGCTGGATGCGTTTATGGACGATGTATTCGATCGGTGAAAGGCCGTTGAGGCGCTTGAACAGGGTGGAAAAATACGCCGGGCTGACGTGGGCAATGGCGGCGAGATCGGCCAGACGAATGTTTTCGGAAAGATGCCGGTCGATATACGCGATGGCCTCGTTGATCGGGGCAATGTCCTGCTCACCGAGACGGCGGGAATTTTTGCCCAGGTCGACATAGTCATAGTAGCGCAGGATCTCGGTCAGGATGGTCTGCAGCTTGATTTTGACCATAAGCTCGTAGCCAAGCCGTTTTTCGGTCAGCTCCTGCCACATCTCCATCAGCAGAGAAAAAATATGCGCCGTAGCGGGGTTGTTCCGGTCGAGACGCGGGCAAAAGTTGGCGTTGCGCTCGAAAAAAATCAGCAGGAAATTGTAGTCGAGATTGCTGGTCAGCGAATTCCAGATGAAAGCCGGATCAAAATGCACCACCATGTTGAGAATGCGCTCGTTGGCACGGAGATTCAACCCGTGATAATCGGTGTTGCTCATCAGGAAAACGTCGCCGGGACGTATGTCGAAAAAGCGGTCGTTGATGTGATAAATGCCGGTGCCCGAGGGGACGCAGGAAATCTCCAGTTCATGGTGACGATGGGCGCAGTTGTTGCGCGGACCGATCAGGTTGTGATAATCCATGGATATCAGCCAGCGGCCGTCGCGATCGTGAATCCACTGATTGTCCAGCAGGGTCATTTGGCCATCCACTGCCTCACCTCCTCTGGAAAAGGAATAGGTCCATACCTGTTTTCAGTATAATAAATCCGGAAAAAAAGTCAATGAAATCCGGGAGAAAATCCGAAAATGAGCGAAACAGGGCTGAAACAGGGAGCTTCTGTGCGGTTTTGTCTTGTCAAACCGGTAAAAATATGGTATACTGAGAAAAATCGTATAGTTATGATAGGAATATTCTAGGAAAAACCACTTTTTAACCGGCCGATGAGGTGCTCTGCACAGCCGGAGAGGGGACGGGTGAAAAACCGGCATGGCTTATGGGTTCCCATTATATATTGATCTGCATGATAACAACTGCGTGGTGCTCGGCGGCGGAAAATTTGCTGCATCCAGAGCCAAGACGCTTTTGAAATTCGGCGCGAAGGTGACGGTCATCAGCCCGGCGCTGTGCGCGGAGCTGCGTGAACTGGATACGGCCGGACGCATCCGGTATATTCCGCGCAAGTATTACCGCGGCGACTGCACTTCCGCTTATCTGTGCGTGGCGGCGACCGATGAGGAGAATGTCAACATCGCGATTGCCGACGAATGCAAGGCGAAGGGCATCCCGGTGAATGTGTCGCGTCCTGCAGCGTTCGGCACCTTTTCGTTTCCGTCGGTGGTCATGCAGGAGGGGGTAACGGTTTCGCTGTCCGGCCCGCTTGGGGCGTCCGCGATGAAAGAACTGTGCCGCAGCCTTGACAAGGCGCTGCCCGAAATGATCGAAAAGGCCACAAATCCGGCAGAGGAAGAGCCGGCAGAACTTCTGAAAGAATAAGGTAACGGCAAAACGCCTGCGCGCTGCGCAGGCGTTTTTTATGTGTCCGCAGGGATTTTGCGGGTTTTGCGGATCAGTTTCTCGTGCATCACCGCCATGAGCACAAGAAGCGCCAGCAGATAAACCGGCAGCAGCGAGACGCTGATATGGTTCGCCAGCAGCCCGAACAGCGGCGGCATAAGGCAGGTGCCGACATAGGCACAGGCCATTTGGACGCCGATGAGCGCTTGGGAACGGTCGGCCCCGAAATGCGCGGGGGTGGAGTGGATGATGCAGGGATAGATCGGGGCACAGCCCAGCCCGATGAGAACCAGCCCCGTCAGAGTGACCGGGCTGCCCAGGGGCAGCAGCATGGCCGCAGCACCGACTGCGATAATTCCCTGCCCCGCACGGATCATCTGCACGTCGGTGAATTTGAAGGTCAGAAAGCCGTTGACGGCACGGCCGGCCGTAATGCCGATAAAAAACAGGCTCGCATATCCGGCAGCCGCTTCGGGGGTGATGCGGTTATGGAGCACCATATAGCTGCTGGCCCAGAGCATGGCGGTCTGTTCGAGGGAACAGTAGCCGAAAAAGGCCAGCATCACCTCTTTGGCACCGGGAATGCGGAAAATCTGCCGCAGCGAAAGCGTTGTTTTGGCAGTGGCCTCCTCCGGCTCGGCAGGAACATCGCTGCGGCGCTTCCAAAGCGGGAGGCTGAAAAGCAGTATAGCCGTGAGCGCCATCTGCATAAACCCGATAATACGGTAACCCATATTCCAGCCCAGTCCGCCGGTGAGCGCATAGCTCATCACGTAAGGCCCGACCGTGGTGCCGACGCCCCACATGCAGTGCAGCCAGCTCATGTGGCGGCTCGCATAATGCAGCGCGACATAGTTGTTGAGCGCGGCGTCCACGCTGCCGGCGCCGAGGCCGTAGGGGATCGCCCACAGGCACAGCATCCAGAAGGAGCTGCTCAGCGAAAAGCCGAACAGTGCGGCGGCGGTCATCGCCACACTCACCAGCGTTACCTTGCCTGCGCCGAATTTCCGGGTAAGCCGGTCGCTCATCAAACTCGAAAGGATGGTGCCCGCCGCGATCAGCATCGACAGTACGCCGGCAAAGGAGACCGGCACCCCCATTTGGCTGTACATGGAGGGCCAGGCGGAGCCGAGCAGGGAATCCGGCAGCCCTAGGCTGATGAAGGCCAGATAAATAATGGCTAAGAGCAGGTGATACATCGGTTTTTCCTCCGGAAAAAATTTAAAAACCATGATCTAAACCAGTTTAACGAAAGGGCAGGGCAAAGTCAAGGCCGGGCATCGGATATTCAAAAATGAAAAACCGGGAAATTTTTTCTTAATGTTGCTGCCGGTACGTTGTTTTTGCCGACGGGGTATGCTACACTGTGAAACAGTGATTTTCGGCAGAGAAAGGGGTGCGTGGGGATGGCCGTCGGAAAAGGTTTTGTCGATCCGGAAAATGGTCTGTCCGACGCACAGGTGCAGCAGCGGGTGCTGGCGGGGAAGGTCAACCGGGACACCTCTGTTCCTACCAAATCGATCGGACGAATCATTCGGGACAACGCCTGCACGCTGTTTAATCTGATCAATGCGGTGCTGGCTGCAGCGGTGCTGCTGGTGGGATCGTATAAAAATCTGCTTTTTCTCGGCGTGGTGTTCTGCAATCTGGTTATCGGCACCGTACAGGAGATCCGCGCCAAACGCACGGTGGACAAGCTGTCGCTGCTTTCGGCCGCCGGTGCACATGTGATCCGCGGCGGGAAAAAGCGGACGGTGCCGCTGGACGAAGTGGTGCTCGACGACATCCTTGAACTCACGTCCGGCGGACAGATTGCGGCCGACTGTGTGATCCGCAGCGGCGAATGCGAGGTCAACGAATCGCTGGTGACCGGCGAAGCGGATCCGATTCATAAAACAGCGGGGGATACGCTGCTGTCCGGCAGCTATCTGGTCAGCGGCCGCTGCCGCGCGCAGGTCGAACATGTGGGCGCTGATAATTATATCGCCACCATTTCTGCGGGAGCCAAGCAGCTCAAGCGTGCGCAGTCGGCGATCATGGATGCGCTCGACCGCATCATCCGCTTTGTATCGATTATGATTATTCCGGTCGGTGCGCTGCTGTTTCTCAAGCAGCTTTCGATCGACGGCAATACCCTGTCTCAGGCGGTGGTGTCCACGACGGCGGCGCTCATCGGCATGATCCCCGAAGGGCTGGTGCTGCTGACCAGCTCGGTGCTGGCGGTCAGTGTGATCCGGCTGTCGCGTCACCGGGTGCTGGTGCAGGAGCTGTATTGTATCGAGGCGCTCGCGCGGGTGGATGTGCTGTGCCTCGATAAAACCGGGACCATTACCGAGGGGCGCATGGAACTGCACGATGTGGTGCCGTTGGGCGAAGGTTCCCGCCTGCAGGCAGAGCAGGCACTCGGCGCGCTGGCGGGTGTGCAGGACGACGGCGGCCCGACGATGGACGCCGTGCGCCGCCGTTATCCGTCGGCATCCGGCTGGAGCGCGGTGCAGACGGTGCCGTTTTCCTCTGAGAAAAAATGGTCCGGCGCCACCTTTGCCGGACGCGGCACGTATGTGCTCGGCGCGCCCGAATTCGTTCTGCGGGGGAATATCGGGGCGGTTGAGCCGGCGATGGCGCGCTATACGCGCGAAAACCGGGTGCTGCTGCTCGCGCATGCCGACGGCGGTTTTGTTGGACGCGATCTGCCGGAGGGGCTGCGCCCGCTGGCGCTGATTCTCATCCGGGACGTCATCCGGCCGCAGGCGCCGGATACCCTGCGGTATTTTGCCGAGCAGGGGGTCGGTCTCAAGGTGATTTCCGGCGACAATATGCATACGGTCAGTGCGATTGCACGGCGTGCCGGACTGGAGGGTGCCGACTGCTGCGTGGATGCCTCCACGCTGAAGACCGATGAGGAGCTTGCTGCGGCGGCTGAGCGGTACACGGTGTTCGGCCGGGTATCCCCGATGCAGAAGCAGCAGCTGATCCGGGCGCTCAAGGCGCAGGGGCATACCGTTGCCATGACCGGCGACGGGGTCAACGACGTGTTGGCGCTGCGCGAGGCGGACTGCAGCGTGGCGATGGCCTCGGGCAGTGATGCGGCGCGCAATGTGGCACAGCTGGTGCTGCTCGATTCCCGGTTTGACGCGATGCCGCAGGTGGTGGCGGAGGGGCGGCGCACGATCAATAATATCCAGCGCTCGGCGTCGCTGTTCCTGGTCAAGACGATATACGCGACGCTGCTCGCTGTGCTGTTCCTGCTCATTCCGCTGCCGTATCCGTTTATGCCCATTCAGCTGACTTTGACCAGCGTCTTCACCATCGGCATACCGTCGTTTGTGCTGGCGCTCGAGCCGAACCGGGAGCGGGTGAAGGGGGACTTTCTGCGCAACGTTATCAGCAAGGCGGTTCCCGGAGCGGTGACGATTGTGTTCAATGTTCTGGTGGTTTCTGCGGCGGCGTTTCTGCTGGATATACCGCAGCAGCAGATTTCCACCATGTGCGTTATGCTGACCGGGTTTACCGGATTTCTGCTGGTCTTCCGGATCTGTCTGCCGTTCAATCCTCTGCGCATCGCCCTGTTTGCCGTCATTGTCGGCGGCTTTACGCTGTGCGTCTTTTTCCTGCACAGCCTGTTTTCCCTCGTGCCTCTGCCCTGGATGCAGCTGACCGCGCTGCTGATCTGCGCGGCGGGCGCGTTTGTGGTGCTCAGCGGAATGCTGTATCTGTTTGAACACATGGGGAAGAAAAAAGAAACCAAAGATAACTAAAACAGCGGACACATTTATGATGTGTCCGCTGTTTTTTTTGTAGTGTAAAACCGCTGGCGAGGCCGGTGATTCAAGAGAGCCGAAAACGGTAAGGCAGACAGAAAAACTCCCTTTGCTAAAATGAGAATGTGATCAGCCGACTGCATTAAAATAGCAAAGGGAGGACATTCAGAATCCGTTGCCGGAAGATGTCTTGGTTCCGCCTTGCTGATCGATGGTAAGATCTCCAGGGCACATTATGAAGAATGAGACATTTTTTATGGAATAGAATGCATCGTTATTGACTGAGAGCAAGAGAAATTATTCGCTCCAAATTTCAGGCAGAGTGCCATAGAGGTTAGTGGCCAGCAGCGCAAACCGTACATCCTCCTTAGTGATCTCAATGCGGACACAGCGTAATGTTTTGTCCTCATCGCAGGGGATGGCGTAGTGATTTACCGAATCGCGGTTTGTATGGGTGAGTGCTGGCACATGAACTGTGTCCTGCGCGAAATTCCGGAACAGCGATCCGACGTTGCTGCCGCAGCTTAGCGGAACAGATACCGTTTCTCCGTCGGTATATTCCAGAATGACGGCGCCAACGGTTTCCTGTACCAATCTGACATCCACGTCTGCGGCATACAGCAGGGAAACAGCGCCGACGGACTTGTTGACGGGCAGCTGTGCGGCTGCGGGATAGCCTGTTGAAGCGATTTCCCGCTTGCCTTCTTTACTTTTTCCTTTTTCCAGCCGGCAGACGCGGCAGGCATCCTGTTCATTTTTTACTAAGTGATAGGCGCAATGGGTGCCGGCACAGGCATCGTCGGAAAAACGCAGTTCAACAGGATACCACAGACGCCACGGGCTGTCCCCATTGACGGTATCGGCATTGAAAAACGCTTGCAGATCCAGCGGATATCCTGAAAAATCGATATTGGTTTGATTGACGGCGCGAATAACACCGCTTTCCTGCCGGCTGCCTGTTTGCAGCAGGTAATGGACAGAATAGGCGGGCAGCAGAAGCCGGGACGCCAGCTTCAGACGGCAGGCAAAACAGCCGTCGGCATCGGCAGAGAGACTGCGGGAAAATGACTCGCCGGCAATCGCAAAGGTCACCCGGACGTCCTCGCGTGGGTCGATTGTACCGCAGATCAGCAGCTCCCGATCACGCAGCGTAGCGGACGCGGAGGAAAGCGCCGGTATGACATTGACCGGCTGATCCAGTAAATAGCCGTCACGTTCTAACAGCACATGGTGCAGACCCGGCAGGCTGAACGCGCTTGCCTGACCGGGCGCCATATCGGCCAAACCAAGTAATTCGCCGGGCTGTCGCACGATCGGAGGCAATGTGCAGTCGGCGGTTTTTTCGATTTCGATTTCCCACACCAGTGACGGCTGCGCGAGAACAGCGGCGGTGATCCGGCGGCAATTCAGCAATGGCTGTGTCTCATAGGCGACCGATTCTCCATTACAGTACAGCACGGGCATACTGCCGGCCGGTACGCATACGCTGAATTCTACCGATTCCCATCCGCCGGCGCCGGTCATCGTATAGCGGTTGTTTTCTGCGGTAAAGACCACCCCGTCCTGCGTCAGAGACAGGTTTTCGTCGGGAAGATACGCCGGCGCATAGCGCAGTGTTTTGCCGTTGTTTTGATAGCGGATGCCGAACAGGCCGGCGATGACGGCATACGGGAAGGCCGCAGACGGATTGCCGAACACATAGTTGGCTTCTCCACGTCCGTTGATGCCGAAGCGTTCCGGCGCACTGCCGGGGGATTCGGTGTAAACCGAGAAGGCGAGGCCGCAGGACCGCAGGAGTTCCCATGCCACCTGACACTGCCCCATACGGAACAGGGCGATGGCGGCCTCGGACAGTTGAACCGGCATGATATTGTCGTTGGCAAAAAGCGACGGCAGAAATTCTCCGACCTGCATCAGGCAAAGTCCGGTTGCTTCGCTGCGGTGAACCAAGGAATCCAGCAAATGCAGCAGGGAAAGCGTTTTATTGACGATCGGCACATCACTGTACAGCACCGGGAACACCAGATCCGTATAGTAATGGGCACGGTTGGGATCTCCGGCGATATCGATTTCGGAGAGATAATAGCCGTTATCGTCCCACAGTTCCCCGATACGGCCGAATGTTTTGTTCGCCGCTTTTCGGTAAAAATCGGCGTATTCGGTCTTTCCGAGCTTTGAGAGGTCGTCGGCCAGATGGCGAAATCCCCATGCCATCATGATCGACGGAGAGATGCCCTCGCCGGGAATCGCCAGATGATCGGCTTGATACAAAAAGGGATTGCATCCCTTATGGAAACCGTACAGCCCGCTGCCGTCCGGATCGCAGTGATGCATCATGGACAACAGATTCTGATGAATGTTGTCAAAGACTTCGTTAAGCAGCGACAAGCCGTCCTGCCCTTTGGCCTCAATATATTCGTGGAGCTGGTGCAGATAATACGGCATGCCGTCATAGGGGCGAACCGGCTCCCCTTCTTCCGTGCAGCGGATTTCCAAAGGCTTTCCGGTGGGCGCAATGGAGTTATAGCCCTCTGGTATCGAGCCGAAAAAATGCAATGCGTCACGAGCCAGGTCCCAATCGCCCAACGCCATAGCGGCGGAAATCTGATAATTATTCGTCCAATAACAGCACCACCACTGTGCACTTTCCAGCCAGCCGCGGCCAACATGGCAGTAGTCGAGGTTCAGCACACTGTTGAGGAATCCGCAGCTGAGATACGGGTCGCCGCTTTCCAACCGGATCCGTGACAACCGCTCATTGACCCGCTGGTTTTCCGCCTCGCCGGCGCGGCAAAGCGCTTCCATTCCGGGATAACACAGCGCCATGTCAACCTCCTGGCCATCGTCGGCCAAAAGTGCCTGAGCGGCAAAGCAGGTGTCGGGTTTCACCGAAAAGCGAATACAGATATCATCGCCGCTGTAATCGGCCGATGACAGTTCTCCCCAAAAGGTGAGCAGCGCTTTTTCGTTATACGGTTCTCCGGCAGCAACATAAAACGCTGCGTCGGCACAGGTCTCGGGACCCGGCTCGACCGTACAGGAGAGCGGTGTGCTTTCCGCATTAAACCAGGAGGCATCTATCGTGCGTCCGGCACGGCGCTGTTTCCCTATGGAAAGGCAAAATTCGGTATCGGCGTTGGTGCCCTCGGTATAGAGTGTGACGGCAATACTGTTTTTCGGCAGCAATTCCGCCTCCAGCATAATATGCCGCTCATCGCCCTCGACAGGCTCGATTACCCAGCGGGTGCCGTTGGGGAAATGCTCCGCGGTTATATGCGCCGTCTGTGTCAGCGGCAGCTGTGTACCGTTTTCCACAAGGGAAAAGGTGAATTCCCCCATATTAAGCAGCGGCGCTTGATTGTCATAGACCTTTTGCGCCAGACCAAATCCGAATACGGGGGAATCTCCGGAAAACAGGTAGCACAATTCCCGGCGGATGCCGCGGTTCAGATAGCGGTCGTGCCGGCGGACGGTGCGCTGGCAGTTGTTGGTTTCGTCATTAAAGTATGTCAGATCTTTTTGGGGTGCAAAACTTGTACACAGGGTAACCCCGTCCTCTCCGATGCGGTATGTGGACGGAAAGGGATTTGGCAGCATATCGATAACCTCCATATCTTATCTAAAAACGTTACGATTGGGCCGCGACGTTTTTTAACCGTTAGTCTCACGGGGGGAATTGTTGATAAACGCCGATGGGGAACAGCCTTTGTATTTGCGGAAGATGCGGCTGAAATAACTGCTGTCGGTGTATCCTACCATAAAGGCAATGTCGGTCACCGAAAACTGTTTGGAGTACAATAATTCCGCGGCCTTTTCGATGCGGACCTCTGTTAAAAATTTGTGCGGGCTCTTTCCGGAGTAGCGCTTGAACAGATCGCTGAAATTGCTGTAAGAATAGCCGTACATATGGCACAGGGTTTCAAAATTGATATTGGTCTGATAGTTATCCAGGATATACTGTGTGATGGCAGCGAGATTGGCCTGGCTGTTGGAATTTTTGCTGATGACGTGCAGCCGCACATCCATCAGGATCTGCTTGATCAGCATCAGCATGTAGCATTTGAGATCAATCTCGTAAGCGAACGCCTTTTCCGTGGATGCGGTAACGATGTGGTTGAGGAGCTCCGTATAGGCAACGGAATTGGAAATATGCAGTTTTTTCGGCATCTCAATATTGCCCAAGACATACAACGGGCGGTGATAAAGCCGCTCATCCACCGGAGCCGAACGGAGGTTTTTCTTGTTGCAATGGCGGAGGTAGGTTTCCTCGGGAGAAAAATCGTTTTCCTCGCCCATGATCAGAAAATCAAAATGCACGGAATAATAGTCGCAGGTTTGGTCGTTCGGGATGGAACGCCGATGCCAAATATGCGGAGACATAATGTGTATATCGTCTGCGTTGAGCGTATAGGTCTCGTCGTCTGTCTGAACCTCCATACTGCCTCGTACGATATAGATGAACTCGTAGTCATAAATATATCGCCACGGGACGATGTGATTATCCTTATCAGCGTCCGATGTATAGTGGGCAAAACGAACATAGGGGGAAATATCCAGAAAATTTATGCAGAAACAGGGAGCGTCCATACTTACTAACCTCATTCATAAAGGATTTAGAAGGGGAACAGCTATTGAACACTACACTATATACTAAATAGATCATCATAATTTTTCAATACGAAAATCAGATTTAGCCAAAATGTCCAAGATGTCTGTAAAAAAGTCCTGCTGGTTACTAGACAAAAGTTTTCCGTTATCATAAGCAGGGGCTACGGAAGGAAAATCGGCGTAAATCCAGCATTAGATGGCCAAAAATGCCATTTCAAAAAAGATCGATATGCGAATGGAAACAAATAGTAACTCATGCAATATATTGAAATCTTTCTTGTTTTAAATTATGAACTTAGTTAAAACGTCCTGAAATCCCATAAAAAAGTCCTTGCCGCACATCGGTGGGATGTTTTACAATCAAACTGCAAGTAAACGTTTCGGCGTATCGCCAAATGAAGATACAGAGGGTGGAGGCTTGGTGTTTTGAGTTCAAAGTATGATGTGGCGGCGTACATATGGCCCGCTTATACAGGGCAGGAGCGAAGAACGCGTATTTTCTGGCCGGAGGGTATCGGCGAATGGCAAACCGTGAGAAATTCCAAACCCAAAAGCAACGGGTATTCATGGAACCGCCAGCCGCTTTGGGGTTTTCAGGATGAAGCAGACCCCACTGTGATGGAAATGCAGATTGAAAATGCCGTCAAGTACGGTGTGAACGTGTTCGCGTATGATTGGTATTGGTACGATCGGCGCCCGTTTTTGGAAAACTGTCTGAACGATGGATTTTTGAAAGCGCGCAACTGTCACCGAATGAAATTTTATCTCATGTGGGCGAATCACGATGCGACGCAGTTGTGGGATATCCGTAATTCTTCCGATGAGGACACCGTCGTTTGGTCGGGTCAGGTGGATCGGCCGGCGTTTGAAACGATGGCGCTGCGGCTGATCGAAAAGTATTTCACCCATCCGCAATATCTCAGGATTGACGGCAAACCGCTGTTTTGTATTTATGACCTGAGAAACTTTGTGGAAGGCCTTGGCGGTACAGAAGCGGCCCGCGCCGCCATTGACTGGTTCCGCGAAGCCTGCCGTCAAGCGGGGCTCCCCGGGTTTCACCTGCAAATCATCTTGCAGAGTCCCTGCGTAGCCAATATGAGCGGCATCGACAAGGAGCGGCTGCTGCTGACGCCGGAACTGGCCGAACATCTCACGGTGGACAGCGTTACGCATTATCAGTATGTCCACTTTACCAATATCAATCGCCCTTATCCCGATGTGATGAAGGACGTGTTGGCACAGTGGAAAGAACTGAAGCGGTCTTTCCGTATTCCGTATTTTCCGCATGTGAGCCTCGGATGGGATAACAACCCTCGATTCATCGAGTTTCGTGAAGGAATTATGCAGGATACCACACCGGAAAACATTCGATATGCCCTGCAATGCGCCAAGGAGTACATCGACGAACAAGCGGACTTGTATCCGCTGGTGACCATAAACAGCTGGAATGAATGGACCGAAACAAGCTATCTGCTCCCTGACAATGTCAACGGCTGTGGTTATTTGCAAGCGGTTCAGGATGTTTTCAGCAGGAAAAGAGGCGAACAGCATCCGCTGAAAACGGATGAATCATTCTCCGCTCCGCCGTCGGAGGTTTCCGACCTCACACAGTCATATGCCGCCGTCCTTCGCGGATAACGGTAGATGATATATATTTTGAAAGGAAGCGAAAATGATGAAAATCAGATCCACGGGAAAAATAGTCCTGTCATGTTTCCTCTCGCTTTGCCTGCTGCTCAGTTTGGTGACGGCGGCGAGTCTCACGTCATTTGCAGAGGGCGATGAAGCCACTGCGGTCACCGTGGTGGATGTTACCGGCCTGACCGACGCGCAGAAAGACGGCGCGCACTGGGTTCTGGAATCTGCCCCTGCCGATAAGGGCGGTGTCAACTCGGACAGCTTCCGCATCAAGCATGTCGCAAGCGGCAAGTATTTTGCTGTCGATGCGGACAAAAACATGGTGCTGAGCGCCTATGATGCCAACGATCAAAAGCAGGTTTGGCAGGTGACTGACTGGTATGGCTATTACTGGTGCCTGATGAATGTCGCAGCAAACGGATGGCTGACACTGGATGCGAACACAAAGGATTTGTCCCTCGTCAGCGGTGATGGTAAGGTTGAATTCAGCATCATCACAGTGGACAACTATGAAGCTGGTAAAGTTACCCACGAAAATCAGGGTCAGTTGAAGAACAAGGAAGAACGCGATGCCCTGGATGGCGCCGAGATCATCATTGCGCAGCGCTATGAGGCGAATTGGACCGAGCACATCTATCAGCTGTATGCGCCCGTTCCCGGAAACACCGATCCCGAGCCGACGCCGAGCAAGGATGAGGTCATCGTGACGGATGTCAACGCTCTGGAAGACGCGCAGAAAGACGGCACGCACTGGGTCTTGGAGTTTGCCCCTGCTGACAAGGGCGGCTACAACGAAGATAGTTTCCGCATCAAGCATGTCGCGACCGGCAAGTATTTTGCCATTGATGCGGAAGACAAGTTTGTTCTGAGCGCCTATGATGCTGCCAATCAGAAACAGGTTTGGCAGGTTGGCGATAACTGGAGTTATGTTTGGAATTTGTATAACCTTGGAAAGGGCGCATTTGTAAAGCTGGATACAGATACGAAAGCGTTGTCTTTCCATGACGATGGCGGTCCTCAGTTTGGTATTGCCACGGTGGCCAACTATGAGGCTGGTAAATTGACCTATGAGGATCAGGGTCAGTTGAAGAATAAGACCGAACGCGATGCCCTGAACGGTGCCGAGATCATCATTGCCCAGCGTTTTGAGGGAAATTGGACGGAATATATCTATCAGCTGTATGCTCCCGTTCCCGCGACCGATCCGGGAACCGATCCCGACGAGCCTGGAGAGAAACCCGCCGATCCTGAGGGGAAACTTCCGGAGTCCGGTGTTGAATTTGTGCATGACAGCTGGTTGGAGGATCCTGAGAGCATCCAGTGGATCATTGAGGAGGCTCCCGGCAGCACGGCCGATTCCCGGCTGTATTTGATCAAGCATGTTGCTACCGGTATGTATCTGTGCGTTGACGATTTGGGTGACCGAAACAAATCCAACGATAAGCTGGGCATCGCCGCGCGTAACGAAGAGGATCTCACGCAGGTCTGGAAAATGTGGGCACATTACGGCGAATGGCCCTGGGTGATTCAGAATTTTGACGGCAGGTATTTAATTGCCGGGAAGGAACAGCCTTTTGCGCTTTCTCTTTCCAATACCGATCCGCAGAATCCCCTGTTCTCCCTGACCCCGTATGCGGACATGGCGAATGCGGACGATTTCTCCGAGGATTATAATCCGACTTTGGCGCTTAAAGACGGAAGTAACTTAAAGGATAGTGCCCTCGGCATCCCGCTGGTCATCACGCCCCGCTATGAGGTCAACTGGACCGAGCAGCATTGGCCGCTGTATGCCGCTGTTGCAAAAGATGATGACGGCGATAACAATCCGGAGACAGGCGACAACTTCGGCAGCCTGGCGATTGTTGGTCTGCTGCTCGTGCTGGCTGGCGGCACGGCTGTCCTGTGCCGTAAAAAGACACAAGAATAATGCTTGGCACCAGCCGTAACAGACTTCTATTACGGCTGGTGCATTCCGCCTCACCTTTTTTCTTTTCAAAAGACGGAAGTACAATCCATAGTATCTCAAACTGTGCGGCCCAAGACCTTGGAGAGGGTCATAAAAAACTACTACTCTATCATGCAAAGAGGGTTATGTAAAAGTGAGAAAACTCTCTCAACGGATAGGCGCACTTGTGCTGGCGGGTATAATGCTTTTCTGCGCGACGGCCTGCCGGTCGGATCCGGCGACCAGCGACGGAAGCCTTGGCGATTCTGCGTCGTCTTCCTCTGCCAGCGGTGCAGAATCAAGCGACCCGGCGAGCGATGAGAGTTCGGCAACAAACAGCGACTCTCCCTCCTCTGATGATCCGTATACTCCGCCGGAAGGACTGCCGCCCGGATCCGACTCCCCGGACGGTTGGAGCACCGCAAAAGCACTGAAAGAAACGCTGCCTGCCGAATATAGCGCCGATGTACATAAAGCTATGTTCAGCAACCCGAATGCCCGTTATCGTTTGAACTTTATGCGCCATGAATACGTTTCCAGCGGAAACCCCTTCCCTGAAGACTATTTGGCTATGGGAGCCGGCGGCGTTGTAACCAACGATCTGCAAACCAGTAACTTCCTTAAGTACAAGGGCAGTATCAAAAAAACGAGCGACCGCTTGGCGGCTTTGTATGCTGCCGGTCTGAATGTATGGATCTATGACGAAAACGGATTCCCCAGCGGCGCCGCAAACGGCCTTGTGATCGAATCCGATCCCGATTTTGAATCCGAGGGCGTCAGCTGCATTACCGTGACCGGCAACGGCAAAAAATCCACCAGCTGGACGATGCCCAAGCAGTATGAGCAGATTGTTACGGCCTATGCCGTGGATGCCGGCGGTACAACCCACAACGCAACGGTTTCCGGCAAAACGGTCTCCTTTGCCGGCGTGAACGGCAATTGGACGCTGTATATCATTGTTTCCAGCCGGATGTATGAAGGTACGGTGGCGATCAGCGGAGGCTACAACCGCAAGCTGCCGAATCTGCTGCGCAAAGATGCTGTCGGCAAGTTTATCGAGGTCGGCTACCAGTATTATGCCGACAACATTAAAAACTTCAGCGATGTGGTGACGGCATTCTTCACCGACGAACCCACTTTGCCTGAGGCGATCATTACCGGTTCCATCCCTCAAGCAAAGGTATCGTGGAGCGATGATGTCGAAGCGCGGTTCTATGACATGCACGGCTACAGCCTCAAAACGCATTATCATTCGCTGTTTGAAGGAAACACGCCGCAGGATATGGCTGTGCGCGTCAACTACCGCCAAACCACAGCCGCGCTGTTTGCCGAGAACTATACCGGACAGATTGCGGAATGGGGCAAAAAGAATGGCGTGATTACTTCCGGGCATCTGAACATGGAGGAACATCTGCTGTGGCACGTGCCCAACTACGGCGACTTAATGACAGTGCTCAAAGCGGCAGGCGCGCCGGGCGGCGATATGCTGACCGGCAAATATGCCAATTATATGTCGGAGGCTATGGGCAACTGGTTTATCAGCAACCCCTTCATGGCCGGTAAATATGTCGGTTCCGCAGCGCGCGTGGCGGGTAAGGAAGATCTTGTCATGGTTGAGATTTGCCCGACCGACACCTATGAATCCGGATACTTTGCCTCGAAGAACGATGCTTTTGCCATTACCAATATGCTGTATATGGCAGGGTATAACCACATCAATTCCTACGTTCAGTCCTGGGCGCTCAACCAGCAGGATGGCACGGATTACACCAAGGAGTACCTTGATTATGTCGGCCGTCTGTCCTATATGATGCGCAACTCCTCCTATGACGGCAAGCTGGGCGTGTATTATCCGATCGAGACGATGCAGGCCTACTTTACGGCCATGCGCACTACCCTGGACGATACCACCGAAGGCCATCAGGGCAAGGAAATGCAGCAAACCTTGATGACGCTGACCAAAAATCTGTGGAGCAAGCAGATGGATTATACCTTCATCGATGCGCAGAGCATTCTGGATGCCAAGATTTCAGGAAAAGCGCTGGTTATCAACAACGCCTCCTTTGAGTGCATCATGATGCCGCGTACGGAGGTGCTGTCGGTAAAGGTGTTGGAAAAGCTCCAGAAGTGGGAAAAGGCCGGCGGCAAGCTGATCTGGATCGAGGAGAAGCCCCATGTGGCGACCGGACTCAATGACCATGCCGCACTGCAGTCGGCCGTGTCTTCTGTCAAAACCGTCAGCATTGATACGGCAGTTTCCCAAGCGGCCGCCGCATTGACAGAAAACATGACCGTTTCTGCAACCGATATAGGAACGGTATACATGACCCGCCACAAGCTGCAGGATAAGACGATGTATTACATCGTCAACGGTTCCGGCAAGGCGAATACGGTTCAGCTGTCCTATTCCGGCGCTTCCAGCCTGGATGTCTACGATCCGGTGACCGGTGAAATCACGACGCATTCCGGCGACGGTACAGCGGTAAAAATGAATCCCTATACGGCCATGTTTGTGGTTGTGAATTAAAAGGAGACAATGGCATGCAGCAGTTTTTGAATCCCGGCGCCGCCTATCGCATTCATTTTATGCGTCACGATTACCTATCGGAAACCAGCCTGATGGAGCATCCGGTTTTTGTGTCCGGCGCGCCGTCGCTTGAGGATTATCTGGCGATGGGCGCCGGGGGCATCGTGACCAACGATGCGTGGAACGATCAGTATTTGCGTAATCCGGCTTCCGTGAAAACGCTGGATGAGGTGATCGGCAAGGCGGCCGACATCGGTTTGGGGATATGGCTGTACGACGAGTACGGCTTCCCCAGCGGTGCGGCAAACGGATTAACGATGGAACAGCACCCCGAGTATGAGGCCGCCGGCATCACTTTGTTCAAGCAGAGCGGCAGCGGTGCTGGTGCGGTTTCCTGGGAGCTTCCTGCGGGGAACGAGCGGATCGTGTCTGCGTATTTTCTGATGAAAGACGGAAAAACCCTTCCGGCGGAAATTTCCGGCCGATTCGTTCAGGCACAAAGCCCTGAGGGCGAATGGACGTTATGCGTCATCGGCATGAGCCGTATGTATGAAAACACCATTGCCTCCCACAGCGGCAACGACCGGCGGATGCCCAATCTGCTCAGCAAAGAGGCTGTGGACGCTTTTAAATCCTGCACATATGCGTATTATCGGGAAAACATCTCGCGGTTTTCGCATGTCACGGCATTTTTCACCGACGAGCCGACGCTGTGTGAGGCGGTGCTCACCGGCTCGATCCCACGGGTGAAGATTTCCTGGTGCGACGAGCTGGAAGAACGGTTTATGGCCCGTTACGGCTATGACATCCACATCCGGTATCATTGCCTGTTTGAAGGGGATTCTGCCGACGATATGGCGGTGCGTTCCAACTACCGGCAGTTGATAGGGGAGTTGTTTTCCGAGAATTACGTTGGCAATCTCGCCGGGTGGTGTGAGAAAAACGGGACGTTGTTTTCCGGCCATTTCAACATGGAGGAGAATATCCACAGTCACGTTGCCAACTACGGCAATCTGATGAAGGCGCTGAAACGGCAGGGCGCGCCCGGTGTTGATTGCCTGACGGGCATATTGGAAAATTACCTTAACGAGAACTGCGGCAACTGGACGGTTGCGAACTGGTTCATGGGTCCGAAATACGTTGGCTCCGCCGCCCGGCTGGCGGAAAAGAACGGATTGACGATGGTGGAATTCTGCCCGGTCGATCTGCAGCCGGCGGGTACCTTCCGCACGGTTGATGAGGGATATGCCATTACCAATTTGATTTTTTTCAGCGGCATCAACCACATCAATTCCTATGTGCAGTCCTGGAGCCTCGGTGATCCTATCCCCGATAAGCCCTACGGCAGTGAGATGCGCGCGTATTCCGATTATGCCGCCCGTCTGGCTGTGTTTGCGCGTCAGGCGGCACATGACAGCGGCATCGGTCTGTATTATCCCATCGAAACGGTGCAGGCCTATTTTAAGGGGATGAACGAGGCACTGGATGATGTCACCCGCGGAAAAAAGGCCACGGCGATACAGCAGACATTGATGCGTCTGACGAAATCGCTGTGGCAGGCACAGACAGACTATACCTTTATTGACGCGGAAAGCATTGATGCGGGTGAGATCAAAGGGGACACCCTGTGTATGGGAAATGTGTCTCTGCGCAGCCTGATTTTGCCGATGGCCGAGGTACTGCCGGTGGAAACGGCAAAAAAGCTGCTGGCATGGCAGCAGGCTGGCGGCTGCCTGATTTGGCTGGGCGAAACGCCTTCCGTGGCAACAACACCAGGCGGGCATGAGGATTTGCGTGCGCTGGTATGCTCGCAAACCGTGACCGAAACGGTGGCTGAGGCGGTCGCCTCAGCCAAATCGGCCGTCGGAGATTCGCTGCGGTTCGAGGGGACGCCCGGGGAAGCGCTGTACTGCTGCCGCTATCAATTGGACGGCGATTACTGGTATTTCCTGGTGAACATGTCCGCCGACCGGCAGGAGGCTCGCTTTACCGTTGACGGGGCAGCCGGCTGCACGGTATACGATCCCGTCACCGGGGAACACACCCGTCAGGAAGGGCCTAACGGCACGATCGTATTGCGCGGATACCGCAGTGCGTTTTTGCAGATACATTCTGAAATTTGAATGAGAAACGGAGAGTTAAGCGATGAAAGTAGTCAAGAAGATGTTGGCAGGAATGCTGTCGCTGTCGCTGATGTGCAGTATGGGGCTGGCGATGACCGCTTCCGCCGAGCCCAGTTTATCCGAGGAGCTGCTGGAAGATCCCAGCTTTGAAGCCGGCGACATACTCGATTCCGATTATTGGTATCCGCACGATACATGCGAGATGGAAACCGTCACCAAAAGCGATGCCGCAGATGGCGACAGTTACGTCAGGATCACCCACCGTTCCTCCACGTATGATACGCCTACGCAGGACGTGACCGAGGCGATCAAGGAAAACGGCCCCGGCAAGTATTATATGCGATGCAAAGTCAAATTTGATGATAGCGATCCCATCCCGGACGGTTATCCGATGAATTTCAGCATCGTGCTGACGCTGCAGTGCTCTGACATGAGCTTCGGCGTGCAGGGCAAGACCTGGTTTTCCTGCGTGCCGGAAGAATCCATGATTCCGGTTGACAGCCGGACCGAGTGGGTTACCGTTGAAGGCTACGTCGATGTGTTTTGGGAGAAAACCCTCGTTAACGTGGAGTTCTCCCCCTATTCGAGAACCAAGAATACGGAAGAGCATCAGATGAACGAGGCCTATACCTTTGTCATGGATGATTGCAGCCTCAAAAAGGTGACAGAAGGAACCGAGAACCCGCCCGAATCGAGCGATCCCGCCAGCGAGGACCCCTCTTCTGAGCCCGACACCCCCAATACTTCCTCTGATGTCGATGAGAGCACCACCCCGACGACAAAAGCCCCCGATTCCGCGGACTCTGACAGCAGCGCAGATCGTTCCTCCGACGCCGATACCGATACGGACGCCAACCAAAAAGAAAATGGCGCATGGTGGTGGTGGATTGTCGTGGTTGTGATCGTGGTATTGGCCGCGGCCGGTGTGGCAGTCTACTTCTTCGTACTGAAAAAGAAAAAGAACGACTAATTACCGTTTGATTTTTCTTTTGAAAAGTCGGAAAAGGAGGGAGCGCTTATGCGCAGAGTGTCCTTATTATTACTGACAGCACTTCTGTGTGCGGGCTTGTTGGCCGGCTGCGGTACGGAGACCACCTCATCCGGTGGGGGAACGGCCCCGGACAGCAGCGACAACGGCTTTTCCTATGAAGTTGTCGATTTGGAAAAAAAGGTCATCAAAATCGGCGGCTTTGGCGACGAATACGATATAGAAGCATGGGATGCCATAGCGGAGGAGTTCAATTGTTCTTTCCAGTATGTGCTGATGGATAATTTAAACTTTATGCAGGATCTGGCTACTGCGGCTTCGGCCGGCAGCGTTTATGCCAACCTCATCTATATGGGCAATTATTCATCCCCCGCATTTTACCTCAGCGGCCTGGCGGCCGATGTTTCCAAAATAGAAAGCCTTAAGTACGATACATTGCCGTGGGACAGTTTTATTACGGAAACCAACACCATTGGCGGCGTGCCGTACGCGGTAGCTTATGATAAATCCAGCTACAACATGCACCTGCTGACGTTCAATAAGACGTTGGCGGGACAACTTGGCATTGAGAATCTGTATGATGCGGTACGCAACGGTACCTGGACATTTGAAAAGTTTGAACAGGTATCGCAAAAAGCGGTCGACAGCACCAACGGAGCGACACTCGGCCTGATTCCCGGCAGCTTGAGCCCGCATTGCTACGGATATGCTAACGGCAGCGCGGCTGTTACGAAGGATGCGGATGGGAAATATATCTTTACCGGTACGAACGACGCCTTCCTGAGCGGTCTGCAGTTTATTCGCGACTATCGGCAGAAAGGGCTTATCCGAACGGATGTCGTCGGAAATGACTGGGGGATTACCGAATCCCGCAGCTTCATGAATCGTGAAGAACTGTTCCATGAAGGCGAGATCTGGGTGGCCAAGGATATTTTCTCCGCTTATATGGAGGATGATTTCGGCCTGCTGCCGCTGCCCAAGGGACCGGACGCCGAAAAATGTGTCGGTATCATCTATGACCAGTTCCATTTCTCTTTCCTGGAAGGTGACCCGGATATCGAAAACGTCGCCAAGCTTCTGGTTGCCTTTGCCTCTAAAAATGCGAAGGATCTGTCTCAGCTGTTAGAGGAAGAATATGCGCCGGTGCTCCGTGACGACGACTCGCTGGAAATGCTCCGCTTAATGTACGAAAATCCGGTCAACAGTTCATTTGACACCAGCTTTTTAGGTTCCGGATTTACGGATGCTATTATGGATTCCACCCAGCGCATGTCCAAAACGCCGAAAGAGTCTATGGACGGGATCAGTCCCTTGATGCAGGCAATTTTGGACGATAATCTCAACTGATCGCGTCTTTGTGCGGAGCAGAGAAACGAGATCTTTGCTCCGCACAAAGACTTATTTATGTGCAGAAAGGCAAGATATTATGAGGGATAACCGATGGCAAAACAAAAGACGAACTCTGTCTGTGCTGATGGCTTTGCTGGTGTTTGGCATGAGCTTCCCAATGGGTGCCCCCCCTTGTCTGGCAAGCGCTGCCGATGCTGACGTCACTTTTTCGGACGGCGACGGGATCGGCTATGCTGCCTATCTTGCCGGGCACGAAGGAAATGTTATGGAAGCTGCGGATATCCCAATGGATATAAAGAAGGCCTCGTGTTCGACCGGAATAACCTCCATTGCGGGCATGGATGCGCTTTCTATAGCAGAGAACGATACCGCTGTGTGGCGCGGGGAGGTACCGCAGAGCGGATGGTACTATTTTGTCCTGCAATATTATAACGGTGTACGGGAAGGCTCACTGCAGATTTCCCTATCAATAGACGGAGAAACGCCTTTTAAAGAGGCATCCGGCATAGCGCTGGGACGCCGATATGAGGATATCGGCGGAATTACACAGGATGTATCCGGTGTGGATATCCGTCCCAAGAGCCAGGCGACCGAAGAATGGCTTACCGCCACGTTGGCAGACGCAGGGGGACTGTTCGGTCCAATGCGGTTTTATCTGGAAGCCGGTTCTCACGAAATCGGCATCAAAAATCTGCAGGGGGAATTGGCGCTTTCGGCACTTACCCTCACCACGAAAACGGAGTCTCTGAAATCCTATGACGATTACCGGGCGTATCACGACGCCGCCGGCGCGAAACCCGTTGCCAATGCTTTGACGGGCGGGATTGCCACCATTGAGGCGGAGGCCCTGTATCAAAAATCGGATATTTCTCTTTATCCCCAAAGCGATGTTTCATCGCCTCTGACCTCTCCTTTTGAATATGGAAAAGAACGATTGAATTCCGTCGGCGGAACCAAGTGGCAATCCGCTCATCAATGGATCAGTTGGCGGCTGGAAGTGCCGGAAAGCGGCTATTACCAGCTGGGGCTGCGGTTCCGTCAGAATATATCGAAAGGAATGCCCGTTACCCGCTGCCTGTATATCAATGGGGAGATCCCTTTTGATGAGGCACGCTCTCTGACCTTTACTTATGATAATCAGTGGCAGGGAACTTTTTTAGCCATAAACCAGGAACCTTGCCTTTTTTATTTGCCGGCGGGATCGGTTGAAATCCGTTTGGAGGTCACGCTCGGACAGGCGGCGCCTCTAATCGTCCGTGCGCAGGCGCAGGTCGACCGGTTAGCCGCTGCCAATCGGCAGTTATTGACCCTGCTCGGCACCGAGCCGGATCTGAATCGGGACTATCGCATCAAAGAATATATGCCGGAAATACCGGAAACCTTTGCTGACGTGGCACGGCAAATGGATCAGCTGGCGGAGGAATGGGAAGCGGTTGCCGGCGATCGCGATGAATTGCTTGCCCAGATGGATCAAATGGTGTTCCTGCTGGAAAAGATGGCAAATGATCCATCGCTCATCCCCAAGAATTTTACATACTTCCGTGACAGCCTATCCAATCTGGCCAGCCAGATCATTTACGCGCAGCAACAGCCGCTGCTTTTGGATTGCCTATACTTAGCTGAGAAGGGAACGGAACTGCCCCGTACGGAGATGGGCTTTTGGGAACAGATCGGCTTTGAATTCCTGCGGTTTATATACTCCTATATCACCGATTATGATACCATCGGCTCCGCCGGAAACTATGATAAGCAGATTGAAGTCTGGCTGGGCAACAGCGTAGACGGCGGCCGCGATCAGGCGAGGATACTGCGGCAGCTGGTCAACGAATACTTTTCCGCCCAGAAGAATATTGCCGTTGATTTGCGGTTGGTGCCGGCAGGCACCATTCAGACGGCTATGATGTCCGGACGCGGGCCGGATGTTGCGCTGCAGCTTGGCGCCGGGGATCCGGTGGAATATGCGGCCCGAAACGCGGTGCTGGAGTTGTCCTCATTTCCCGGCTACGCCGATGTTATTGCCCGGTTCCCGCCATCTGCGCTTGAGGGCTTTACGTATAACGGCGGGGTTTATGCTTTGCCGCAGAGCATCAGTTATCCGATTATGATTTATCGAAGCGATATTTTGAACGAATTGGGAATTGATGTTCGTTCTTTGAATACGTGGGATGACATTATCGGGGTACTGCCCACCTTACAGATGAACCATATCGATATTGGTTTGCAGGCAACAATCAACACCTATTTCACGTTTCTTTATCAGAAAGGCGGTCAGGTATATTCCGATAACCGTGATTCCACCCGAATGAATGAGCGTGTTAATTTAGACGCTTTTGCGGAGATGATGCACTACTATACCGATGAGGGGCTGCCGTATGCTTTCAGCTTTGAGAACCGGCTGCGCACGGGGGAGATGGCATTCGGCATTGTGGACATCGCCACCTATAATCTTTTGCAGATTTCGGCCCCTGAGATCAAGGGTAAGTGGGCTGTGCGCACAGTGCCCGGCATGTTGGGGGCGGATGGTTTGGTTAACCGCTCCGTACCGCTTTCCGCCACCGGCGCCGTCATTATGAGTAAAGCCGCCGATCCGCAGTCGTGTTGGGAGTTCCTCTGCTGGCTGACCGAGGCGGATACGCAATACCGTTACGGCATGGAACTGGAAAGCACTCTGGGATCCGGCGCCCGCTACAACACCGCCAACCTGGCGGCAATGGAGCTGCTGCCATGGAAAACGGAGGAGCTGAACGAACTAAAATCACAGATTCATGCCACGCAGGGGATCATTCAGGTCCCAGGCAGTTATATGGTTACCCGCAATATTGAGTTTGCCATAAAGAATGTTTACAACAACCGTTCCGATGCGCGTCAGGTGCTGCGCGGGTATGTGGAGCAGATGAATACGGAGATCGCGCGGAAGCGTCGCGATTTAGGGCTGGATAATTGAAAAGGGGCAGACGCTATGTCATTTCTCAGACCAGGTGAAATTTCCCAAAAAATAAAACATGATTTGAGGGTACAGAAGTATCAGGCAAAGAAGCATTGGAAGCATTATCTGTTTATGCTGCCGTATTTGCTGCTGTTCACCACCTTTATCATTCTGCCGGTCATTATTGCGATCTGCATCAGCTTCACCTCCTTTAACATTATGGAAAGTCCGCAGTGGATCGGCATACAGAATTATGTGAACTTATTTGTTAATGATGAGCTGTTCATCAAATCCATTGTGAACACCATTATGTTTGCTGTGATAATCGGGCCGGGCGGATATTTACTTTCCCTGCTGTTGGCCTGGCTGCTCAACGACCTGACCCGTGGGCTGCGGGTGTTTTTCACCATTATTTTCTATGCGCCGTCCATTACCGGCGGTATGACGATCATCTGGGGGTTCCTGTTCAGCGGGGATATGCAGGGCCTGATCAACAGTACCCTGTATCGTTTCGGCTTAATCACCACGCCGATTCAGTTCTTTCAGGACACGGCCTATATCGTTCCGCTGCTGATGGTCATTATGCTCTGGATGAGTCTGGGCACCTCGTTTTTGTCTTTCATTGCCGGCTTGCAGGGCGTGGACAAACAATATTACGAAGCGGCAGCAATCGACGGCATCAGGAACCGATGGCAAGAATTGTGGTTTGTCACCTTGCCGTTGATGAAGCCGCAGCTCATGTTCGGTGCGGTGATGAGCATAACCAGTGCCTTTTCCTGCGGCGCGATGTTTGACGCGATTGCCGGGTTCCCGACAGTGGACTATGTTGCGCATACGATGATCAACCATATGAACGATTTCGGCCTGGCCCGGTACGAAATGGGATATGCCTCCGCTATTGCGACCTTGCTGTTCCTGATGATGATCGGAACCAATAAGCTTATCCAGTTCGTTTTGAATAGGGTGGGGAGTTAACGGCTATGACAATGAAATTGTATAAGAAAAAAGTTTCCCGCTCTTTTGGCGGAGATCTCCTGATGATCTTATTTTTGGCGCTGTTCGGTTTGCTGATGATGTTTCCGATGCTGTATGTGACGCTTTCCTCCTTTAAGCCCTATCATGAGCTGTGGATCTTTCCGCCGCGGTTGTTTCCGGCTTCACCTACTCTGGAAAACTACAGCCAGCTGTTTGCGGCTATGTCGGATAGTTTTATCCCGTTATCCCGCTATTTTGTCAACTCGCTTCTGGTTACCGTTGTGGGAACAATCGGACACATTCTGGTGGCTTCGATGTGTGCTTACCCTCTGAGCCAGTACCGTTTTCCCGGATCCAAGCTGATCTTCAGCCTGATCGTTACTTCACTGATGTTCAGCAGTACGGTAACCGCAATCCCAAGTTATATGGTCATGAACAAGATCGGGCTGATCGATTCTATGTTTGCACTGATCCTGCCGGCTGTCGGCGCCTCTTTAGGGCTGTTCCTGATGAAGCAATTTATGGATCAGATGATCCATCCCTCCATACTGGAGAGCGCCTCCATAGATGGCGCCGGGGAAATGACCAAATTTTTTCGCATCGTAATGCCAATGGTAAAACCGGCATGGCTGACATTGGCGATGTTCAGCGTGCAGGGATTATGGGGCATTTCCAGCACGACGTATATATACAGTGAGTCGAAGAAGACATTGCCCTATGCGCTCAGCCAGATCGCAGCGGGCGGCATTGCACGTACGGGTGTAGCTTCGGCCATCAGCGTACTGTCGTTTCTGCTGCCGCTGCTGTTTTTCATCGTTTCCCAATCCAATATTGTCGAAACGATGGCCACTTCCGGTATGAAAGATTGAGGTGCCGGTATGAAAAAAAGATTTTTTTACCGGATCGCTCTGAGCGTGATGGCGATGCTGCTGACGGTCAATACCTTTTCGGCATCCGCTTGGGGCGGCGAGTTGATATCCGATTCTTTTCTTTATAACGAGGACGGCATTGATGTGCCCTCTACGGCGGCTTTTCAGCTGAAAACAACGGTTTCCCTGTCCGCCGAAGATATGGCGCTGTCCGCTCCGCAGGACCTTTTTGAGGCGAATGGAAAGCTGTATATCACGGATACCGGCAATTCCCGTATTTTGGTTTACGATGATCACTATGCGCTGCAGCAAGTCATTCAGGAGATTCCCGCTGCGGATGGAAGCGTTACAACGATGAATCAGCCGGAAGGGCTGTTCGTTCAGGAAAACGGGGAGATCCTCATTGCCGATACCGGCAATTCCCGCATTCTGCGCCTGTCGGCGGACGGCGTTTTGCTGCAGGAAATCGGCCGGCCGTCCGGAATGACCGGCGTAGATGACAGCACGAAATTTATGCCCACGAAGCTGACGGCAGACAGCGTCGGCCGTCTGTATGTGATCGCGCGCAACATCAATATGGGACTGATTCAGCTCGATGCCCAGGGGAAATTTGTCGGCTATATCGGCGCCCCGGAGGTGAAAGTGGATTTCTGGACCCTGCTATGGCGACGCTTCTCCACCAAAGAGCAGATCAGCAAGATGGAAGAATTTGTTCCGACTGAATACAGCAATATTGCCGTCAATGCGGAGGGCTATATTTACGGCACCATCAGTGCGCTGGATGCGGAAGATGTGCGTACGGCCATCAACGCCAAGGATACCAGCGGCTACACCACCCCCATCCGCAAGCTTAACAGCTCCGGCGCCGACGTGCTTAAGCGCAACGGCACCTATGCGCCCCTCGGTGATCTGGTATTTGATAAAACGCCTTCCAAAATCGTCGATGTGGCAATCGGCAATAACGGTGTTTATGCGCTGTTGGACGATACGCTCGGCCACATCTTTCTGTATGACGACAATGGCAACCTGCTGTGTGGTTTTGGAAGAATAGGCACGCAAAAGGATGATTTTCGCCGTCCCGTTTCGCTGGCCGTGCAGGGGGATCGGTTGTTGGTTCTGGACAGCCTGTTGGGCGCGTTGTTCGTTTATGAGCAAACAGACTACGGCAAATTGCTGATGGATGCGGTTTCTGCAGAATATGTGGGCGATTTTGAAACCGCTTACCATCTGTGGGAACAGGTGGCGGTGCAGAATGTCAATTTTGAGTATGCCTATATCGGGCTGGGGCAAGCCTGCATGCAGCAAAAAGACTATCAAAATGCCAAGAAATATTTTCAGTATGCGGACAGCAAGGCGCTCTACTCCGAAGCGGCGGCCCTGCAGCGCAAAGAACAGATGGGACAGATTTTCCCGGTCATTCTGTTCGGCATCATCGGTTTGGCCATCTTGCTGATCGCAATACATTGGCTGCTAAGGGCAATTCGGTATTGCAGCCGCCATGACAGCGAAACGGGAGGGAAATAATCCATGAGTAAAACCAGTCTGTCGCAGACTGCCTCTTTGCCTCCTGTGGGAAAAGAACTGCGCTATGCCTTTTATTTGCTGTTCCATCCTTTCAAAGGATTTTGGGACATTAAGCACGAAAAAAAGGGAAGCTTGCTGACGGCGGGTATTCTGCTGATTGCTTTTTTGCTGTCCCAGATCTGTTCTTCCCTGTATACCGGCTATTTGTTTTCGGACGGAGGGCTGGATGACTTCAATCTGTTTCGGGAATTGTTCAAGTGGTTTTTTCTGTTTTTCGGCTGGTGCCTATCGAATTGGTGCTTGACCTGCCTGTTTGACGGAGAAGGAACTTTTGGGGACATTTTCAAAGCGACGGCATTTGCTTTGGTACCCATGACGGTGTTTTCCTTTGCCCTCATTCCGCTCAGCCACTTTTTTGTCCTGACGGAAGCCACCTTATATTCCATGCTGATGAATATCGGTGTCTGGTGGACGGTGGGGTTGGTCATTATTGGGATGCTGACTACCCATCAGTACTTTTTCGGAAAAACGGTGGTTATCTCGATTTTCACTGTTTTCGGCATGTGCATCATGGCTTATATCGGGCTGTTGTTTTTTGATTTGCTGCAGCAGCTGATCGGCTTTGTGTCGACGGTCATGCAGGAAATCGCGTTGCGAATGTGAGGAGACTGGTATGAACTGCATGAAAATCAAACGGCGGACGGCCGGAGCGGTGATGGCGGCGCTGCTGATCGGCACACTGTGCGGATGCAGCGGAAATACAATCCACTCGACGGGTTTTTCGGCAGCGGACACCTATTCCGTGCCGGCAGGAGGATATCTGAACGATCTTGATCCTGCGCTGGATCTCTCGACGGTGGCGGCTGCGCCCGAGCAGCTTGCCGCTTTGGAGGGGCTTCCCATTCTGTGTCAGACGGAGGAGGCCGTGCTCTATCAGGGGATCGCTTATGACATTATCCTGTTGGATAAGCGCACCGGCAGCCTGCTGTATTCCAATCCGGGCGTATATACCGATAAGCCGTTTACGAATGATGAGATCAAGTTTTCGCATTCGCAGGTATTGATTCAGTATTATAATAACGACGGCGTCCTGGTGCAGGCCACGTCCTATCCCGAATGTTATAACGGGGATGACAAAAATCAGGTTAAGGTCGAGAAAACGGATGCCGGAGCATCCGTGACCTATCAATTCGGCGAGAGTGAAGACGCGGTTCGTATTTATTATTCCGGTATGCGGGTGGAAACCTTTGAAGCCCTCGAAAAGACTTCTGCCGATCTGATCGGGCAGAATGCCATCACCAAAACCGATTGGCAGCGATTCAAGGGCCTGTATAAACTGTTGGAGTGGGAAAAGCTCACGCAGGCTGAGAAAACCAAATACACGGCGCTTTATCCGAATCTGGAATCACTTGGTAAAATCTACGCCATGGAGGACAACATCACGGCGGTGCAGCTGAAGGTCATGGAAAAGGTTGCCAAGGCCGCCGGTGTAACAGCCGAACGCGTAGAAGAAGAAAATCAGGCTTTGGGCGGTTCGGATGCCGTGGTCACCACTGCGCCGTCCTTCCGTGTCACGCTCTGCTATGCTTTGGACGGTGCCGATCTGATCGTCTGGGTGGATAAAAGCGAGATCCAGGAATCCGTGAACGGCCGTATTGCCAAGGTGATCATTTTGCCGGAGCTGATGAGTGCTTCCGGCACGGGGTATTCCTTCCTTCCGGATGGCAGCGGTGCGCTGATTGATCACACGGTGCAGGGGAGCAGCACCGGCGAGTATGAGCTGCCGTTTTACGGAATTGATTATGCTTTGGCACAAAAAACCGTGAGTGACAGTCAGGTGTCGGCGCTGTTCCCGGTGGCGGGTATCCGTAATGGAGAACGCGGTATTTTTGCCATTGCGGAAGCGGGCGCCGCGACCGCGGGTGTTACGGCTTCGCCCTCGTCCACGGTACGGGATCATAATGCCGTGTATCTGTGGTTTACAACCCGCGCCATTGATTCCCGCAGCGACGGTACGGATGTCAAGCGTGAAAATCAGACCATTTTTACTCAGCCGGAGGGGACCGGTGTGTTCGCGGTGAGGTACCATCAGCTGTACGGAGAAAACGCCGATTACAACGGAATGGCACGGTATTATCGCGCCTATCTGGAACGGACCGGCGTATTAAATGCGGCTAAAAAAGACACGGCGCATTTGCTCGATGTTGAAATGCTGGGGGGGATCCGTACCGCGCAGCTGCGCTTTGGGATTCCGGTGAAAACGGGTGTTGCGCTTTCCAGTTATGCGCAAATCGGCGCATGGATGGATACGATGCATGCTGCTGGCGTTCAAGCGATGGATGTGTCGCTGACCGGCTGGCATAACGGCGGTATCGAACAGGGGATCTTGGGAGAAATCAAGGCCGAAAAAAGTCTCGGTTCCCTTGATGAGCTATCCGCCCTGTGCGATACCGCGCGGGAGTACGGCTATACTTTGTTTCCGTCAGCGGATTTGCTGCTGGTGGCAAGCGATGGCTACGGGTTGAAGCAAAGTTCTCATTTGGCACAGATGATCAATCAGGATTTTGCGCATTATTATGTTTACACACCGGCCACGCAAAATCCGAACAAACAATTTGATATTTATCTGCTCAACCCGCTGTATCTGGAAAGCCGCACGGGAATGTTTATTTCCAACTACCGCAAAATCGCTGACACCGTCCTGGTTGCTTCGGCGGGAGATAAGCTGTACGGCAGTTATGAAGAAGGCAATCTCCTGAATCGCGACAGATCGGCTCAACTGGTAGGCGATGCGCTGAAAAAAATGAAAGCCGAGGGATTGACCCTCAAAATCAGCGGCGGCAATCAGTATGCCTTGCCCTATGCGGACCGCATTACCAATTTGCCGGTCATCAACAGCAGCAACCGGCTGTTTTCTGCATCTGTACCTTTCGCGGGCCTGGTGCTTCATGGCTATGTGGCGTATTCCGGTTCGCTTTTGAATACCGCTTCGGATTATCAGACGGCATTGCTGCGGTGTGTCGAAACGGGAGCGGCATTTCGCTTCCAGTTGATGCTCGATGATCCGCTGCTGTTGGCGCAGACAAAGTTCCACGACTATTATGCTGCCTTTGCAGCGGAGTGGCAGGAGAAAATCATCGCGGTTTATGATCGCTTTTCGGCGCTGTATGACAGCATTGCCGGTGTGCGTATGCAATCTCACCAGCAGCTTGGAGACGATCTGGTACGGGTAGAATACGAGAATGGTGATATCGTTTATATCAACTACGGTACGCAGGCGGCAGTGGCGGACGGTCAATCGGTGGAAGCGATGGACTTCCTGTGGAAAAAGGGGGAATGAGCATGCGGATACAGTCAAGGAAAAGCCAACTGACCACGAATAAAAACCGGGTAGGCTATGTTTTTATTCTGCCGTGTCTGGTGGGGCTGCTCTTCTTCTTTTTTCCCTCCCTGATTGAGTCGATGGTGTATTCCTTTCAGAATATTACCATCGGTTTCAACACCCTTACCCGGGAGCCGGCTGGCTTTGCTAATTATCTGAGGGCATTCCAGACCGATATTACATACCGCACGGTTTTGATCAATGCCATTCGCGGCATGGTGGTGGATACGCTCACCATTATGGTATTCAGCTTTTTTGTGGCGACGCTTCTCAATCAAAAATTCGTCGGACGGGGCGTCGTACGTATGATTTTTTTCCTGCCGATTGTTCTGAGCAGCGGTATTATCAGCACGGTGGATACCAGCAATGTTTTGACAGAAGCTTACAGCTCAGGCAATACCGTCGGCTCGATCGCCTCCGCGTTTTCCGGCGGCGGGATGGCCTCCTTCTTTGACCTGAAGGAACTGCTGGCGGATATGAATGTTGCGACCGGTATTACGAATATTTTGCTGTATGCGATCGACAACACCTACCGTATCATCAGCGAGTCCGGCGTGCAGATCCTGATATTCCTGTCGGCGCTGCAAACCATCCCCAAGTCGCTCTTTGAAGCCTCCCAGATGGATGGTGCGACGAAATGGGAAGAGTTCTGGAAGATTACGTTCCCCATGATTATGCCGACCATTTTGGTTAATATCGTATATACGGTTGTCTGCTCGTTTGCCAATCCCGCCTATGGGCTGTCCGCCTATATTCAGGAACAGGCATTTGCCAACAACAGGATGGGGTATTCGTCAGCCATGTCATGGATCTATTGCCTGCTGGTCGGGATTATTCTCGGCACGGTGTGGATCATCATTTCCAAACGCAGCAAATATCTGGAGGGGTGAAATATGACAACGATTCTCCACTGTTCCCGAACGGCGCTCAAAAGCCGGATCGGCCGTATGCTGTGGGCGATTATCCGCACAGTGATTTTGCTGGGGCTTTGCTATATCATCCTTTACCCCTTCATTGTGAAGATTCTGAACGGTCTGAAGGATTCGAGCGATTTTCTGGATCCTACCGTGCGCTTTATTCCCAAGCATTTCACATTATTCACCGTCCAGCGAACCATCGAAAAGATCGGTTACTGGAAAGCGCTGGGCAATACGTTTGTCCTCTCGCTTGGTGTTGGGATTTTGCAGACGGCGGTAGCGCTGTTTGGCGGCTATGGTTTTGCCCGATTCAAATTCCGCGGCAATGCCCTGATTTTCGGCATGGTCATCCTTATGCTGGTGATTCCGCCGCAGACCATTTTGGTGCCGCTGTATCTGAAGTTCCGTAATTTCCTCGGATTTATCAATCTGATCGATACACCATACCCGCTGTTGATCATGTCGGCTACGGCCATGGGATATAAGAACGGCCTGTTTATTTTCCTGTTCCGCCAGTTTTTCCGCAACATTCCGCATGAGCTGGACGAAGCGGCGGCGATTGACGGCTGCGGTCCGTTCAAAACCTTTTTCCATATCATGCTGCCCACAGCGGGCACGATGATCACAACGGTGTTTTTGCTGTCGTTCTCCTGGCAGTGGACGGACACCTACTACAACGGGTTATTTTTCAAGGGCTTTTCGGTGCTTCCCACGGTCATCAATTTGGCACAGATGGGCGAAACCCAGATCATGGGCGCCAACATGGTCAACGTGGCCGCCATATTGGCCATACTGCCGTTGGCCGTGCTGTATATATTTGCCCAGAAGTTTTTTGTGGAAAGCATAGAGAATTCCGGGCTTGTCGGCTGATTCCGGCAAGCACAAGCGGATGTCCGAGCCCTTATGGGTAATTTTCTCTCCGCAGGAGGCGTATTGTATGCAAAATCGCATGGATCAAACGGCATTTAAAAACGCGGATACCCCGTACCGTTCCAAGCCTTTTTGGGCGTGGAACGGTAAGCTGGAAGAAAAAGAGCTGAAATATCAGCTGCAAATTTTTAAGGAAATGGGAATGGGCGGCGCTTTTTTTCATTCCCGTACGGGGCTGATTACAGAATATCTGGGAGAGGAATGGTTTTCCCTGGTAAACGCCTGTGCGGACGAATGCGAACGGCAGGGGATGGAGGGCTGGCTGTACGACGAGGACCGCTGGCCTTCCGGCACGGCCGGCGGCCGTGTTACGGAAAACCCGGCATACCGGATGCATTACCTGGTCATGCATATTCAGCCTGGGACGGATTTTGTTTTTTCCGAGGATACACGGTTTGCCTTTGAAACCGATCTGGAAGGACAGGCCTTTACCCGGTGCCGCCAACTAGAGCGCGGCGACATCTGCCGGGGAACAGCCGTATGGTTTTCGGTCGAGCCGATGGAAAATCAGGATGTCTACAACGGAAATACCTATGTCGACACCATGAACCGCGACGCCACCGAATGCTTTATCCGTATGACACACGAGCGTTATGCCGAAAAGTGCGGGCAGCGGCTGGGCAGTACCATAAAAGGTATCTTTACCGATGAACCCCATCGGGGTGCGGTGATGTGTTCTTTCGGGCACAAGAAGGATTTCAGCCATGCCCTGCCGTATACGCCCCGGTTGTTCGAGGCGTTTTCAAATCGGTTCGGATACGATCTGTCCGCGCATCTTCCGGAGCTGTTTCTGCAAAAAAACGGGGAAAAACGCAGCCCGGTTAAGTGGCAGTACATGGAGCTGCTTCAGGAACTGTTTAATGAAAACTTTCTCCTTCCCATTCAGGACTGGTGTCATGAACATGGCATGCTGTTTACCGGCCATGTCCTGCACGAGGACACGCTTACCACCCAGGCGTGCATGCTTGGCTCGGTGATGCGCGCATATGAGTTCATGGATATCCCGGGGATGGATTGGCTGGGTGAGCATCGTCGGAATTATTGGGTGGCGGTGCAGCTGCGTTCCGCCGCGCGGCAGCTTGGCAAAAACCGGATACTTACCGAGCTTTACGGCTGTACCGGATGGCAGCTGTCCCTGCGGTCACACAAGGAGATCGGGGATTGGCAGGCGTTGTTTGGCGCCAATATCCGCTGTCCGCACCTCAGCTGGTATACGATGGAGGGAGAGGCAAAGCGGGATTTCCCGGCGAGCATCTCCTGCCAAAGCGCATGGTACAAGTCGTATCACCATATCGAGGAGTACTTTTCCCGGCTTCATATGCTGTTGGCGGCCGGAACTCCGGTGTGCGACACCTTGGTAATCAATCCCGTAGAGAGCGCGTGGGCGGTCATTCATCCGGGATGGTCGGATGCTGGTATGGCGACACTGGATGAAGATGTTCAGCAGGTCGAGCAGCATTATGAATCCCTGTTCTTGGCGTTGGCCGGCGGTCGTGTTGACTTCGATTACGGCGATGAACACTATCTCAAAAAATATGGCGAAGTCCGTACACTGGAGGATGGTACACCAGTTCTGCGGGTCGGCGCGATGACCTATCGCACGGTTGTCGTTCCGTATATGTTAACGATCCGTTCGGATACGGTGGCACTGCTGCGGGCATTTGCCGAACGCGGCGGCCGCGTGCTCTTTTCGGCGGCACCGCCGCAATTTGTCGATGCCGTCCCGTCCGATGCGGCGGCTATGATTTTAGGCGAGCGGGTGTCTATCCCGGAGATCGCCGGCCGGATCGGCCCGCCGTTTGTCCATATCGATAAACGGTTTGATAAAATCTTCCTTCAGCTGCGGGAGTGTGAGGGAGAGTATATGGCCGTTTTGATGAATATGGACACAGAGTCTTCCGCCGTCGGCGTCACTTTGCGATTTGATGCGCCGGTGGATATTGAAAAATGGGATGTGCGGACGGGACAGGTTGTCCCGCTGGGGCATGCGGCGGACATGACGGTGGATTTTGCTCCCTCAATGGAGCTGTGCTTACGGCTGCGTGACGCAAACGAGCTGCCCGCGCTTGCCTGTGCTGCGCCGGAAAAGACGCCGGAAAAGGTGCCGCTGTGCGGACCGTTCCGCTATCGGTTGAGTGAACCGAATGTGTGCGTGCTGGATATGGCGGAATACGCGATTGACGGCGAGCCCCTCGGTCGTCAGGATGTCTTATTGGCGGATCGGGATATCCGGCGCCGCTTGGGCATGAGACTGCGCGGCGGCGATATGCTGCAGCCGTGGTTTTGCGCGGATAAGGAACATCCCGCGATGGGAAGGGTCCGCCTGCGTTTTTCCTTTGACGTGGAGACGATGCCGGCCAGACTGCAGCTGGCCATAGAACACCCCGAAAAATTTTCGATAACCGTAAACGGTCATGATGATGCCCTGCACGCTGCCGCTGAGCGCTGGGTAGACGTATGCTTCACGGTGATGGATGTGGAGCTTTCCTGCTGCGTGACAGGACGTAATGTCATTGAACTGACGACGGATATGCGGGAGGATATCAATCTCGAAGCCCTTTTCCTATTGGGCGAATTCGGGGTGCGGCTGACGGGTACCCACGCTGTGCTGACCGCCATGCCCGAGGCATTGATGCCGGGGGATATCCGCGGGCAGGGCTTCCCCTTTTACGGGGCGGGAATCACCTATTATGCCGAAAATCTGCCCGCCGATGCGGATACGCTTGAGCTGGCCTCTTTTGAGGGGGCGGTTATCGAGCTGGACGGAAACGGAAAGAACGTCCCCCTGTTTGCGCCGCCCTACACAGCGGATATTGCCGGGTTGAAGGAAAACGGCTGCCTGTCCGTGACCTGCATATTGACGAGAAGAAACACTTTTGGTCCCATGCACTTCGCACCGATTACCGTCGAAATTTGCGAACCGGACAACTTTGAGACCGAGGACGAGCGATTGCTTTGCCGGGATGGGTACACTTTAATCCCACAGGGCCTGCTTGAGCCGCCGCTGGTATACGCTTCTCCGAAATAAAGAGTATCGCAGAAACCGGCCGTTTGGCCAAGCCGCCGGAAAAGAAGCGAGGAGGATAATATGATTCGAAATTGGAACAGGCAAACAGACAGCGGGGCGATTCACGCCATCGGCGACGGCAGTGTTGTCGTATATGGATTTGGCCCGGAGATCAAGCAGGTATTGGCCTATCCGCTTTCCGCCGACAGCTTTTGTGAGATCCGGCTGCCTTCGGTGGACGCCTGCACCAGCGAGCGGTTAGACGGCACCGCCATCTGGACACATACGCTTGAAAACGGTGATCGCATCATCGATATGGTGGATGTCGGTACCCACTGCTTCCGCCGTCAGGTGGAAACTGCCGATAACCTTGAAATGCTGCTGGACATCGAATCGGTGTTTTCTCTCGTTGCGGAGGAATCCACCGAAACAACGCTGGTATTTGAAGCGAAAAACGGCGTCAATTTTTATATCTATCCGGTTGATATCCATCCCCGGCGGTATCTGCGCATAACGGGACAAGTCGAGGTTTCCCGCGTGACCGGGCATCAATACAGGCTAACCTTTACAGCCGGTGGAGGAACCATATATGTGGCGGCAACACCCGAGGCGATAGCGGCAGCGGAGGCAACTGAGCTTGCCGCAGCGGTACAGCGCGTCACCGCCTATTGGAAAGCGTTTTTGAGCCAGATGAAGCCGCTTCCCGCCCATCTGGCCGCGATTTGTGAAAATGTCGCCGTTATGATAAAGTCCCAGCAGGCGGCAGAAGGCGCGGTGTTGGCGGGGTATAACTATCATCTGGCGTATGTGCGGGATCAATACGGTGTTGCACGCGGCCTGCTGGCCATGGGGTTTTATCGGGAAGCCGAAAAACTGATGTATTTTTACAAGTCCTACTTTGATGAATACGGCGTGATTCACAACGCGCAAAGCATCGACCATCACGGCGTATTTCATATACATGAAAACGACCGGGTCGAAATCACCGGCTATCTGGCGGTCTTGGTGTTTTCTGTGTATGCGGTCAACCATAACGAGCAGTTTTTGCGGGATATGCTGCCGTTGGCCAACTGGTGCATCGACGCACAGATCGGAGAACTGCGCAACGGAATGCTGCCTTTCAACGGCGACGAAACCTATATTGCCATTGGGTTCCTGCCGCGGTTTGCGCTGCTTGACGGCAGTGCGGAGGCCACCATGCTGCTGGCGGAGAGCATCCGCCGCTACCGTCAGGTAACCGGTGACAACCGATACGATGCCGTGCTGGAGGAAATCGATGGCACTTATCGGCAGAATTTCGTTCGCGACGGCCACTTTATGACGAACATTCCTGAGCGTCTGGATGCAGCCGATTATCCTGCGCGCCGCAATGGGGTTTGCGAAGACTGCGGTGACTATATTGTTCCGCTGTTTTGCAATGAAAACGGTCGGTATGTGTGCGAAAAATGCCGATTGCATGAGCCGCTGCCGCCGCGCCCCTTTGGCAGCCTTGAGCTGTCCGCCTCCCAGTTGATGCCATTTTATGTGGGCTCGCCGTTGATTCCCGATGAAATAAGAAACAATCAGCTCGAAAAAATGGTGCGTTCCTTCCGGGAAGATGGAAAAATGCCGTCAGGTCTGTCAGACGGTCAAGCGGTCGGCTATGATTATGGGCTTTTTCTCTATGCTTTGGCCAAGGCAGGCCATCCGATGGCGGAGGATATCTGCAAACTGACAATTTCCGTCGTGGATGAATCCGGCGTATGGTGCGAATTTTATCAAAACGGTATACCCTATAATACCCGATGCCGCCCGTGGGAAAGCGCGATCAACGCGGAAGCCATTGTCACCTATTACGAGACATACGGACATTGAACAGAGGGCAGAGTTTGGAACGCAAAAATGAGATATATGAAATGGAAAATTCCTGTTTTTTGGGGGATCGTTTTTGTCAGTGCTCCCCAGACCTGCGGCCGGCAATTCATAATGAATTGCCGGCCGTTTATATTGCCTCGAGAGTAATCAGCACCACTTCCGGCCGGTTGTTCACCCGGAAGGGAAACAGGCTGTTGCCGAGTCCGCGGCTGACCACCATATGGGAAGTGCCGCTTGTGTACAGACCGCTGGTATACCGGGGAAACACCCCCTGATCCGGCGCCGCCAGGCCGCCCACGAAAGGCAGGCGGATCTGCCCGCCGTGGGCGTGCCCGGACAGGGTGAGATCGATATTCTGCGCGGCATATGCCGCAAATCCTTCCGGCCGGTGGGAAAGCAGAACCGTGAACACGGTTTCCCCGGTCAGCGCTTCGAGCGCGGTGCGGAAATAAGCCTCTTCCTCCTCGGCAGCGAAAAAATCGGGATCATCGATACCGATCAGGCGAATGTGTGCGTCATCCCGCACGATGTCTGCCGCGGCATTGTGCACAACCGTAACCCCGCTGTCGATGAACCGCTGTTCGAGCGTGGGGTAGTCCTCAAGCCGGGACTCATGGTTGCCGGTGACATAATACACCGGCGCAATTTCGGCTGCGGCATCCATAAAGGCAGCGGCAACATCAAAATCGGTGCGGCGGGAATCCACCACGTCGCCGGTGACCGCGATACAATCCGGGGCGGCCGTACGGAGCAGCTCGAGCAGTTTTTCGTTATTCTCGCCGAACTGCGCGTTGTGCAGGTCGGAGATGTGGGCGATGCGGAAGCCTGAAAAGGCGGCGGGCAGCCGTTCGCTGCGGACGGTCAGCGCGGTTTGTGTGAGTGCGGTATTCCCCCAGGCAATCCAGCCGACGATGCCGGCAAGTACGGCGGCAGAAGCGGTCAGCAGCCCTATACGCTGTTTTTTCTTCAAAGCCCTTCACTTCCTTTAAGATGAGCAGGAGCGAACAAATCCCGATTTCGCAGGCGTGAGAAAAGCGGGGCAAGGCGCCTGCGCCTCTTAACAAAAGGCGCACAGCAAAACGAAACGTTTTTCTGTGCGCCGCGGTTTTGCCTTTGGCTTGTCCCGAAGGGAAAAAAGGGGTATACTATATACGGTCAGGGTGCCTGATGGGTCATGAAATAATCGAGGATAGCCTGCGCGCCGGCTTTGTTGTAATGCAGGCCGTCGCCGTTGTTATACGCCGAATACAGAGAGCCGTCGGTGTTTTTCATCACCGTGTCGGTCTCGAGATAGTACAGCCCCATTTCCTCGGCCAGCGCCTTGATCCGCTGATTGTACTGGTCGATTTTACGGTTGGTCACGCGCGGCTCGTTCCGCTCATAGGTGGAGGAAACCGGCAGGATGGCCTGCAGGATGATCACGCTGTCCGGCGACTTGCGCCGCAGGGTTTCCACCATCCGGGTGTACGATTCGATAAAGTCGTCCGCGTTCATCCAGGCGATGCCGTTGATGCCGAAGGCGATCACCATCCGTTTGGGTTTGCGCAGACCCACGGCCTCCGGAATGGTATAGCTTCTGCCATTGATTTTTACGCAGGAAACGGCGTTGATGTTGTCATGGCTGAGCCCTGTTTGTGCAAAAGCATTGGACTCTTTAATCATATTATTGAGCGCCATGCCGACGATGCGGGAGTCCCCGACCCAGACCGTTTCCTCCAGATAGCTGTCCGGCGCCCGTTCAGTCTGCGCCAAAACGGTGCCCTGCGCGGACCACGATACGCTGCCCGACGGGGCGGGCGCGTTGATGAAATAATTGGGCGGGGCGGACATGTTGGTGGTTGGAGTGCCGCCGTTCACCAGGCGGTAATAATAGACGGCCGCCGCTGCTGCACAGGTCAGCAGTGCGGTCAGGATAATCACAAGAGATAGTATCAAAGCCGTTTTCCGGCTTTTGCCCGCGGTATGGTCTGAACGCGTAGCAATCACCCGCTTTACAGAATAGGATAAAAGACAACTAAAACGTATAGTAGCATATTTGCTGTGAAAATGCAAACCGCTGCCGAAAAAACGGAAATCCGGCGCAGGGAGGGAATGCCATGAAAAAAGCATTAAAGGACAGCTGGTGGATCTGGGCGGTCCGGCTGCTGCCGTTTTTGCTGATTGCTGCAGGAATCCTGCTTTTCGGCCGCCGGCTGCGCGGCATGTCGGTGGAGGACATTTTACAGTATACGCCGGCAAACGCCTGGTTAGCCGCGCTGGTACTTATTGGCTTTTATGCGGTCAAGTCGCTGTCGGTGGTGTTCCCGCTGCTGGTGCTCTACCTGTGCGCCGGGATACTCTTCCCGCTTCCCGCCGCGCTGCTGGTCAACACGGCGGGGCTGCTCGTGTGCATTACGGTGCCGTATCTGCTCGGCCGGCTGGCCGGCCATTCCTTTATCGACCGCATGACCGCGCGCTATGTCCGCATACAGGCGATCAACGCCCACAAGGCGGATCACGCCCTGTTTTTCTGTTTTTTTCTGCGGGTGATCAATCTTCTGCCCGGCGACATCGTCAGCATGGTGCTCGGGGCCTCCCGCACGGCTTTTCTGCCGTATGCGGCGGGCTCCATGCTCGGTTTGCTGCCCACGATGGCGGCGGCGACCTTTCTGGGGGAATCCATCACCGACTGGACCTCTCCTAAATTCTATCTCTCCCTTTCTGCGGTGGTTTTGCTCTCGGCGGTGTCCTTTTTAGGCTACCGGCACTATGTCCGCCGCCGGCCGCCGCAGTGACCCGCTGTCGAATCGGGTCGCGGGAATTCACAGATTAGCCATTGACTCATGCCGTGTGACATGGTATTATTGTTTTGATAACGAGATTTAAACGTTTTCTTCTCTATTTATTCTTGAGAGGATAATGGCATATATTCAGTTTCAAAGATCACGGGGCAAGGAGCCGTGACGGAAAGGCGGGCAATTTCATGGCGATACAACTGATTGCAGACAGCTGCTGCGACACCACCCCGGAGCTGAAAAAGCGGCTGGGTATACGCAAGGCGCCGCTCAAGGTCAAGGTTGGAGAGCGTCTGTTTGTCGACGACGATGCGATTCGGGTGCCGGAGCTGCTGGCGGCGATGAAGGCGGAAAAAGCGGGGGCGTCTTCGGCGTGCCCTTCGCCGGAGGAGTTCGCGGCGTTCATGCGGGAGGCAGAGGAGTGTGTGGTGATCACCCTCTCCGCCAAGCTCAGCGGGTCGTACAACGCGGCTCGTGTGGCAAGGGATATGGTGATGGAGGATTTTCCGGAAAAGAAAATTCACATCTTTGATTCCAAAAGCGCAGCGGCCGGCGAGCTGCTGCTGGCGCTTTACCTGAAGGCGTGCATCGATGCCGGCGACGATTTTGAAACCCTCGTCCAAAAGGGGGAGGCGCATATCCGCCGTACCCACACGCTGTTTGTGCTGGAGGATTTGAGCAATTTCGTCAAAAGCGGGCGGCTGAACAAGGTATCCGGCGTTGTGGCCTCGATTCTGTCGCTGTGCCCGGTGATGGGGGATGACGGCAACGGCGAGATCCGGATGGTGTCCAAGGCGCGGGGCAACCGCAATGCGCTGAGCAAGATGATCGACCTGATCGCGCAGGAAACGGCGGATGTGCCGGGGCGGACCGTCCGGCTGGTGATGACCTACTGCAACTGTCCGGAGCGGGCCGTCAAGCTGAGAAGCGATCTGCTGGAGCGTTGTCCGGCCATCCGCGAGGTGATTATGTCGCCTACCGGCGGGCTGTCCACGATGTATGCCGGGGACGGCGGAATCGTGATCGCTTATGGGGCGGATAAAGCGGAATAAAAGGGGAAGCGCGGCAATGGATGAGGAAAGCGGGACGGCTGCGTGATCGGCGCGGGCAGTGTGGTGACCAGGGATATCTCGGCGAATTCCTTTGCGGCGGGGGTGCCCTGCCGGGTGATCCGGGAAATCACTGAAAAGGACAGCATGAAGTATAAGCCGGAGATTCTGGCGGACAACACCGTGGATTGACAACAGCGGCGGATCATCACAAAACCCCCGGCTTCAAGAAGCCGGGGGTTTTGTTTTACAGCAGAGAGAGCAGGAATGCGGCACCGATGCCGGCCAGGATGGCCGCCAGGGATTTTTTGCACAGCAGCGAGACGGCCGCCGTTACCGCGGCGGCGCCGATATAGATATTTGTCAGCGGATTGAGGGCGAGGCCGCCGTCGACGACAAACACGGCCGGGGCGATCAGTGCCATGATGACCGACGGGCCGATATACGGCATGAAGCGTTTCACTTTGGGCGGGATTTTGATGCGGCCGGACAGCAGCAGTGCCGGCATGCGGGTGAGATAGGTGGCTGCCGCGCAGCCGAGCAATACGCCAAGACCCTGCCAGACGGTCATGCTTGTGCCTCCTTTTTGCACCGCGCCTTCGCTTCGCCGAAGAGGAAGCCGACCAGGCTGCCGGCGAAGGTTGCCAGCAGGATATACCATTTGCCCGGCAGCCACAGTGCACCGGCCACCGCTACCACGGCAGAGGTCAGCACGGCGGCGACGGTGGGCAGGTCGCGCACGATCGGCAGCAGCATCGACAGAAAGGCGGCGGCCATCGCGAAGCTGAACGCCGGTTCAAGGATTTCCGGGATGAGGTTGCCGCTGAGATAGCCGACCGCGCTGGAAATCCCCCAGAACAGATAAATGTTCCAGCCGGCACCGAGCATATACCGCAGGCGGTTTTCGCCTTCGTCCGATGCGGCGAGCCGGAAATGGGTGTAGCTGGACGCATAGGATTCGTCGGTCATGAAAAAGGCAGCCAGACATTTTTTCAGCGCGGGCTGGCCCTCAAAATAGGGGGCGAGGTCGGCCCCCATAACGATATGCCGCAGGTTGACCACCAGCACGGTCACGATAGTGGACAGCGGCCCGGCACCGCCGGACAGCATTTCCACCGCCATAATTTGCGAGGAACCGGCAAACACGACCAGCGACATACCGACCACCAGCCACAGCGGCAGCCCGCCCTGGCGGCCGACCATGCCGTAGACCAGACCGTATATTGTCACACCGACGCCCAGCGGCAGGGTATCGACGAAGCCTTTGCGCAGGTCACGCAGCGACATGGGATCCATCCTTTCGGGTACAAATGAAAACTCAATTATCCATTATACGAAGGCCGCCGGTTAAAATCAAGCGCCCCGCTCAAAAAAGAGCGGGGCGCTTCAGCTTGTCGAAAAACTGGTTTGCCGATAGCAAGCTGCACAAATGCGGCGTCTTACGCCGCATCGGGAAACCCCTTGATAGGGTTTCCCACGACGCAACAGCCCACCGGGCCGCTGCGTCTCCCTTCCTGATCCTTATGAAGGCAGAGGATTTCGCGCCTTGTGAGGCGCGACCAAAGGCTCTGCCTTTGGAATCTGCGGCCTTTTGAAAAATGGCCGCACGCGCTCGCTGGATGCGAACGCGAAAACTTCTGATATCGTTTTTTCGGCAAAATGACTTTCTCGACAGTTTCAAGCGCCCCGCTCTTTTTTGAGCGGGGCGCTTTTGCCGGCTGGTGGAAAAGGCGGGACAGATGCCGGCGGCTTAATCCTCCCGTTCGCGGTATTCCTTTGGGGTGCGCTGTATGCTCTGGCGGAAGAGGCGGATGAAATACGAGCAGTCATTAAAGCCGACCTGAGCGGCGATCTCGTTGATTTTCATATCGGTGTTGCGCAGGAGATAGCAGGCTCTGGCGATGCGCTGTTCACGGATATACTCCGTGATGGTCTGGCCGGTGATATCCTTAAATTTTCGCGTCAGATGCCGTTCGCCGCACATGGCGATTCCGGTCAGCTTCTCCAGGGAAATATCTTCACTGTAATGCTGCTGTATATACCCTACCGCACGCAGTACGCTGGCCGCTTCCACCTTCGGCCGGTCAAACAGGGATACGCCGCTGTTTTCGATGTATTGACGGTATACCAGCGCGATGATTGCGCCAAGCAGCATAATCATCACCGAGCTGCCGACGGGACGCTGGACCGTCTGTTCGGAATCAAACAGCTGGACGAGCACGATCAGTTTCTGCAGCTCTTCGTCGTCCAGCTGCGTGAGCGCACTGAAGCGCACAGCCGGTTCAAGCTGCGGCAGAAGGTAGATAAAGTCCAGATAATGCACATCGTTTTCCGGGCGTATATACAGGTACTTAAGGATGCTGGGATCAAAAATAATGTTTTCCAGTACGATGCGCTGGCCGGGAGCCAGGACATACTGGTGTGATTCGCCGATGTTCATCATGAACACCGACCCTTTGCCGATCGGACACTGATATTGCGTTCCGTTCGTCAGCTGCACCTGATGGGTTGCACACCCTTCGGTAATAATCACCAGTTCGATGAAATCATGCGAATGCATAGTCAGGTCCACCGACTGGCTGTCATGGATCCGGCGGATCAGCCGCAGCGGCAGCTCCTGGCTGTACAATTTATGGGCAAGCGATGTATACAGCGAATTAGCCGAAGGCATGGACATCCCCCTTTTTGGCAGCGCATACGCTGCCGCGCGCGAAAATCCGCTGTGACGACGGCTTTGCGCGGTACACTTTTCGGGCAGCAGACTGGACAAGAGAAGAAGGCGGCCGGCCTGCTGCTTTCATCCCCTTAAATTATACATGCCTTTTGAGCGAAATGCAAATATAAAATGGGATTATCTTCCGTTATTGTATACCTGTGATAAATATAGTCCAAATAATTATATGAATAGTCCTGCCTGTTATATGAATAAAGCAACAAAAATGTTAAACTGAATGTAGCTCAGTTGATCGAAATTGTGTTAGGAAGGTGTTAAAGAAATGAGAAAAATGCGTTGGAAATCCCTTCTTGCCGGCATGACGACGGCGGCGCTTCTGACGGCAGCCTGTCTGCCGGCATCCGCAGCGGAACTGAAAGCGGCTGATTTCATCGACGTGTTCGGTACCGGTTCAGTTGTCGGAACCGAAACGGACGGCAAGGTGCCGATCAGCTGGGATGGCTGCGGCATCGGCAACCGGGTGACCTACATGCAGCCGGTGGTGTTGGACGGCCTGAAGGTGGTGCTGAAGGATCTGAACATCGGCGCGAAGGATCCACAGGATTCCGGCGACGGGCGCGGGCTGTGGTTCACCTTCGCACAGGAGGCCGGCCACTACTGGGGCAACGGCGCGACCGGGGTACATTTCCGGCTGAATCACGACGGTGACGGGCTGTCTTTGTATGTGAAAAAGGCAGACGATATGAGCGAGAGTGAAGAAAATATCTATTTCCCGGCGGCATCCATCGGCCTTAAGGGCTGGCCGGCGACCATGACCATGCAGTTCAGCAAGGTGGACGGCAATTATGAAATGGACATCAACGGCACGGTGATCAAGATGCCGGCCGACAAGATCGATGCGAACCTGTCCCCGTCCGGCAAGTGCTATTTCACCTTCGGGATATATAAGGAAAAGGGCGGCAGCGGTTCGCTGTCGGTGGCGGAAATCAGCAACGCCAACGCGGCCGAGCCTACCGATCCGCCGGCTCCGCCGGAATCTTCCGATCCGGACGGCTCGCAGCCTGGAAATCCCTCCAGCAATCCGGCCAGCACGCCTACAACCAAAGCCCCCACGACCAAAGCCCCCACCACTACGGCGTCCGGCGATGCCGACGGCACAGGCGGCTTCAACTGGGTTCCGGTGATTATCGTGGCGGCGGTCATTGTCGTGCTCGGCGGCGGTGCAGCGGCGTTTATTCTGATCAAAAAGAAAAAATCCGCTTCGTGACGCACGGCGGAATATTTTTAAGAGTAAGGAGAGACGGATATGAAAAAAAGTTTGCGCACAGGTCTTGCGGCAACCCTGGCACTGAGTGTTTTGTCTGTCTGTTCCCTGCAGGCGCTGGCGGATGTGCCGCCGGCAAAGGTTTCCGACTTTTCGGTTCCGGCTGGTGAAGGCACGGTTGCCGAGGCGTCGCAGGACGGCGTCAGGCTGACCTGCGACGGTCAGTATGATTTTGGCTGCCGGTTCCTGTACGACCGGGCGGTTCCGCTCGACGGGCTGGAGCTTCAGCTGACCGATATGAACATCGGCACCACTTCATTCCAGCAGGTGGGACAGGGCGGTATCTGCCTCTGGCTGGCCGCCGACGAGACGCTTGCGAACGCGATCAGGATCCCGATTCACTCCAACGTTTACGGCAACAGCGGCGGCGGTGTTTTCGATACCGCGGGCAATACATATTACGATGCGGGGGAGGGCCCCTTTTTCTGGAGCTCCAGCGGCGGGGCAACCGGCCATTCGCTGAAGCTCGATGTGGACAAAACCAGCGATGCCGAATACACCCTGACTCTCGTTACCGAGGGATTCGGCAAGAATGGAATGGAGCCGGGTACGGCTACCAGAACTGCCACGGTGCCGGCCGACAAAATGGCGGCGCTGTTCGCCGACGGCAAGGCGAAAGTGGTAATCTCGGCTTACTTCCAGCCGACCGCAGGAGCCGTTGGCACCTCCGAGATGACCCTCAAGGCGGTTAAGGGAACCGATGCGGCGTTTGATGCAGCCGCCGTCCGGGTCCTGCAGGGCGAATCCGAAAACGCCAAAGTGTCTGCGCCGCAGGGCGTCCGGCTGACGAGCAGCAGCACGTATAATTTTGAAACACAGTTCCTGTACAATAAGGAAACCACCATCGACGGGATGGAAATCCGGCTGACCGATATGAATATCGGCACCTCCTCGTTCCAGATGGTAGGACAGGGCGGCATCAGTGTATGGCTGACCACCGATGCTGCGCGTACCAAGGCGCTGCAGATCAAGATCGAATCCAATCTCTACGGCAATACCGGCGGTTCGGTGCTGGATACGGCGGGGAATGTTTATCACGAAGAAGCGAGCGGCGCGACATTCTGGGGACCGAGCGGCGGGGCAACCGGCCATTCGCTGCAGATCAATGTGGACAAAACCAGCGACACCGAATACACCCTGACCCTCGTCACCGAAGGGTTCGGCAAGAAGGACGGCGTGCCGGCGGCCACCGCCACCAAGACGGTCACGGTGCCGGCCGACAAGATGGAGGCGCTGTTCGCCTCCGGCAAGGCCAAGGTGGTGATCGCGTCCTATTTCCAGCCCACCGCAGGTGTGGTCGGTGAGGCAAACGTAACCGTCGCTTCCCTCTACAACGAGGCGGACAAGGAGAGCGATCCGGGCGACAACGATGATCCGAATAAACCCGAGAAGCCGGCCGGCCCGGATGTCAAGGCGGCGATGTTCAAAACGGTTGGTTCCACCGGCGCGCTCGCCGATACCGAAAACGGCGTAAAGTATAACGCCGACGGGGCATACGATTACGGCGAAACGGCGGTATTCAAGCACAAGACCACCCTCGATGGCATGCAGGTGCGTCTGGTGGACATGAATCTCGCCTCCACGGCGGTCACCAAAAGCGGGCAGGGCGGATTCCGCATGTATTTTACCACCGATGGAACGGCTGCGGGGAAGGGCTTCGTCCTGGAACTGTCCTTCAACGTTTTCGGCAATGCGGTGCTGGATATCAAAACGACCGACGGCAAAGAGCTGGCGAAGAGCGACGGCATGTTTTTCCGCAAGGTAGAGGGCGGCGTGCCGGTCGAAGATCTGACTGTGGCCATCCGGAAGGATGCCGACGGGAAGCATTACACGGTGAGCTTCTCCACCGAAAGCTACTCCTATTTTGAGCTGTATCCGGAAGTCAAGCCGATGGCGGTGGATTACCAGATCGATGCGGCGGCGGTGGACGCCCTGCTCGCCGACGGCAAAACCGGGTTCGGCATCTCGGCCTATTTCCAGCCCAAGACCCATGAAGTCGGCAAATCGTCTCTGACCATTTATTCGGTGATCAATCCGGATGCCGATGACGACCGTTCCGATTCGTCCGGCGGTTCCGGTACGGAAAATCCGGTTACCGGTGCGGCGCTGCCGGCCGGCGTCCTGCTGCTCGCTGCGGCGAGTGCGGCGTGTGTGGTGTTTGTACGCCGCCGTAAGGTCTGAATAGCTAGGGGATGGCAGACCGGCACGGTCTGCCATCCTTCACCACCCCCGAGCGTTCGGGTGGTGTATGCGGAAAGGATGTGACTGTGTGAAAACCAAACGCATGCTGGCCTGGCTGACTGCCGCCGCGCTGACGGCGGGTGTGATGCTCAGCGGCTGTCAGGAGGTTAAACCCGGCGAATCGGGAGGAAGCAGCAAAAATCTGACCATCGCGACTTTCGTCGATCTGCGCATAGACGATCCGGGAACCGACGAAAATCCGAATATGTTTTATTATGCCAAACAGAAATACGAAGAAGAAACCGGCGGCACGGTGGTGGTCAAGCTGTACAACGACCAGCAGTTCCTCAGCAAGCTGGTGACCCTCATCGGCTCGGGAAACTCCCCGGATCTGGTGTATCTCGGCTCCGGCTCCATGCCGAAATTTGCCGCGATGGAAATTTTGCAGCCGGTGGACGATCTGACCGACGTCACCAAGGTCAACTATCCGGAAGCAGCGGAATCCTTCGTGTGGAAGCAGAAGCATTATGCTCTGCGGGTTGAGCAGATCCAGCCCTATATGATCTGGTACAACAAGAACCTGCTCAACAAAAACGGGCTGGAGGATCCGTATGATCTGTGGAAGTCCGGCGAGTGGAACTGGGAGAAATTTGAGGAGCTCGGCCGTGAGCTGACCCAGGACACCGACGACGACGGCAACATCGACCAGTGGGGCTTCAATACCGCCGGGGTATATACGCCCATGTGGGCCAACGGCGGCGACTGGTACCGGGTGGATGACAGCGGCAATGTCTCCATCACCTGGAAAGAAGCGCCTTTCTACAACGGCCTGAAGTTCATGCAGGATGCCGGCGGCACCTGGTGGGGCGGCGAATATGAGGGCTTCGCCACCGGCAACGTCGCGATGATCGGCTATACCTTCGAGTTTGTGTGGCTGTATGCGAATAAAATGGCGGGCGAGGATATCGGCTGCGTGCCGTGGCCGGCCGGCCCGAATTTTGAAGAAACCGGCGGCAAGTACCAAACCTACTGCAATCTGCTCGGTGTGGCGCAGGGCGCCGGCAATGCCGAGGGTGCGGTGAAGTTCTGCGATTACATGACCAGCGGCGAGCAGGAGAAAAATCTCAAGCACACGCCGTTCGGCAACGCCGCGGCGGAGAAATTCCTCACCGAAGAGCATTGGGAGGCGCTGGAATACGCCCGCGACAACTCCCGCATCAACTGCCTGGGCTGGGGCGATTTCCATGCGCTGAGCTGGTATAACCCGATTTATACCAACAAGGAGGACATTGTCTCCACCCTTGACTCGCTTGAGCCGCAGCTGCGCGCGGAGATCGACAAGACGCTCAGCTACAAGATGCCGGAAATCAAGGAATTCCAGACGCCGTCGATGCTCACCTTTGAAAACGGCGATATGGGCTATCTGACCGCAGACGGCTGTCTGCCAGGCGCTGCGGCGATCACCGGCAGCACCGACGAGGCGGTTTCGGGCCAGTCGTCGCTCAAGCTGACCTCCTCAGGGGACGGCGGGCTGCTGGTACGCACCGATCCGGCGAAGCTGGAACTGCCGAGCTTCTGGACGTACACGGTCCGGTTTAAATGGAAGATCCTGGAGGAGGCGGATCCCGGCATGGGCGCCACCTTCTATGTGGCGATCCGGCAGGCCGATGCGCTCGATAACGGCGCGGGGCAGATCGGGCCGGTCAATTTGGGCGGCAATGTCGGCGAATCCGGCACCTTTGAAGGCACGATCAGCATCAATACCCAGCTGAACAACAGCGTGCTGGTGATCAGCTCGGATACCTTTAACGGCACTATCGTTATCGACGACCTGGAGATCCTGGCGGGATAACGCACAGGTCAGGGGCGGGGTATGCATAAAACGGTGTACCCCGCCCAAGTTTTAAGGATAAGGAGACGAGGGTATGCGCAAGGGACGGCGGACGGGCGCTTTTCTGACGGCTCTGGTCATGCTTGGCAGCCTTATGAGCGGCTGCGCAGGGAAACCCACCGGCAGCACGCCGGGAAACAGCGGGGCGGAAAACAGCGCGCCGGACAACAGCACACCGGAGGAATGGCTGCCGGGCGGTTTGTATGAGGATCCGGAATTTGAACGGCAGGATGCAGACGTCGTAGAAGCGGACGTGGTACTGCCGGGGGGGATCCCCCGTCTGGTTATCGACGGAAAACAGACCGAACCGATACTGTTTTCGGCGGCGAGCCTTTCCGAAGTGACCAATCGGCAGGCGGGCTTTGCGGCCTCCAATAGTGCGGTGGTGGTGCGTGTGGGGGTTGATCCGTTTGACGGGAAAGAGGACATCTGCCGTCAGCTGGATGGCTTTATCGATGCGTACGATCAGCTGATCGAAGGGGAATATTACCTGCTGATCAGCTTTGGCACAACCGCGTCGGCGTTGCAGTTCGGGGCGGACAACTTCACCGAAAATTTCACCAACCAGAATGGCCAGACCTTTCCGTACAACTCGATAGCCTCCGATTCCTGGATGGAGTATGCTTCGCAGCTGACCGAAACGGTGGTGGATGCGGTGCTCAGCAGCCCCAAATACGCCGGAAAGGTAGTCGCCTACATGCCCTGCGGCAGCTTCGGCGGCGAGTGGTTTGGGCCGAATTTCTGGAACGGGCATTACGACAAATCGGACGCCTGCACGAAAAAATTCCGGGAATGGCTGAAGAAGACTTACGGCAGCGATGAAGCGCTGCAGGCGGCGTGGGGCAACAGCTCGGTCACCCTGGCGAAGGCGGCCATCCCCGGCAATGTACCGGTTTACAACTCCAACGACAGCGACAAGTCCACCGTGCTGCTCGAGCCGGCGCAGCAGAATATCGCCGACTATCAGCTGTTTTACAGCGAGCTGATGGCCTCACGCATTGCGGAACTGTGCCGCGTTGTCAAGGAAAAAACCGGCGGGCGCAGTCTGGCTGGTGCGTATTACGGCTACCAGTACGAAATATCGATTGCGGTCAGCGGCTGTCTCGATCTGTCTACGCTGCTGCAGAATCCGGATGTCGATTTCCTGGCCGCTCCCAACTCCTATGCCGACCGCAACGAGGGCGGTACCGGCGCATCGATGGCGCCGGTGAGCGCGGTGCAGGCGGCGGGCAAGCTGTGGCTCGATGAATCCGACTATCGTTCGCCCATCCGCACCGCCGGCGGCGACAGCGCGGAGGTTGGACTGGGCGATGAGGGCAGCATCAAATCCTACGAAAACCTCATCGAGATCATGAAACGGCAATACGGCAAAAACATGGTGTACAACAGCGGCACCTGGTGGCTGGACCTGCTTTCCCGCGGCTGGTACGACAGCGAGGCGTTCTGGCAGGAATCGGCGAAGCTGCAGGAGCTGTACCGGCAGTATGCGTCCTATAAGACCCAGCGGACGCCGGAGGTATGCTTTGTGTGGGACGATCGGGCAATGTGCCTGCTCGGGCAGGCGTGGGCGGTGACCGACGACATCCTGCGCCAGGTCAAGCTCAACGCCCACCGCAGCGGGCTGTCCTTCGGGTTTTATTCGATGGATGACCTGCTGGCCGGGCGGATCGACGGGGCGAAAATGTATGTGATGTACACCCCGTGGGCAATTTCCGCCGACGATGCCGCGGTGCTGGAGGAAAAGCTGCACCGCAGCGGGGTGACCACGGTATGGATGTACGGTTTCGGACGAACCGATCCCGCGCTGTTTACCCGGCTGACCGGCATGACGGTCGAGCGGCTGCCGGCCGGTTCCCTTGATCTGACGATGGGGGGCGGCCTGCCGGTGGCGGGGCTGGACGCCCGGTTCTGCTCCGGGCGGCAGGTGACTTCCCGCTATGCGGTGCAGGAAGACGGCGTGACGGTGCTCGGCCGGTATGACGCCGGCGGGCAGGCTGCGGCCGCGCTGGTGGAAAAGGACGGCTGGAAATCGGTGTTTTACGGCAACACACTGATGAAAAATGATGTGCTGCGCGCGCTGGCCGCCTATGCGGGGGCCACGGTGCGGCTGGATACGCAGGATGTGGTATACGACGACGGTTCCCTGCTGGTGGTGCATGCCTCAGCTTCCGGCAGCAAGACGCTGCATTTCCCCGGCGCCTGCGATGTGTACGATTATTTCACCGGCACGTGGCACAGCGGGGTAAGCACCGTCGACGTGGAGATGGACAGCTATACCACCCGGTATTTCTTCTATGGAAAACAGGCGGATCTGCAGGGCTGCGGCATCGGCTGACAGGAGGGCTGATATGAACGTAAAGGGCAGGATTTCCGGCTGGCTGCGCGCGGGCGCAGCGCTGCTGGCCATCGCCGGGCTGCTGGCCGTGCCGGGATGCGGGGGAGATCCCTTCACGCCGGCCGGACGGTATGAGGATCCCGATTTCACGCGAAAGGATGAACATATGGTGGAAGCGCGACTGGTGCAGGTGGGCGGCATCGCCCGGCTTGCCATAGACGGCCGGCAGGTCGAGCCGATTATTTATCCGAGCGGCAGTCTGCCGACGGCGGATCCGGCCAACAGTCCGGCGGTTCGCCAGACCAAGCTTGCCGGGGAACATGGGGTGGAGATTTTCCGCGTGGACCTGAATGTCTACAAGGGCAACCCCGCCGCTACCGCGCAGCAGCTTGACCGGATCATCGACAACATTACCCAGCTGTGCGAGAATCCTTATCTGATCCTGTATTTCCGCTCGTGGGAACCGGATGCCGCCATCTTCGGCGGCACCGATTACGACATGTTCATCGATCAGAACGGGCAGAGCGTGGGCTACGCTTCGATGGCCTCGGACAAATACCTCGAGCACGCCAAGGCGCTGATGAGCACCCTGGTGGATGTGGTGATGGAAAACCCGAAATTTTCCGAACGGGTCATCGGCTATTTCCCCAGCGGCAACGGCTGCGAATGGTTCCTGCCGGGGGACGGGCGGTACGACTGCTCCGGTGCCGCGCAGGACAAATTCCGGGCGTATGTGCAGGCGCTGTACGGCACCGAGGAGGCGCTGCGGGAGGCCTACGGCAACGACAGCCTGACCTTTGACGCGGTGCGCATCCCGAACAACGTCGCCGGCGGCGCCGGGAAACCGGCGACAATGGCGGCCACCCTGCTGACCGATCCGTCGCGGCGCATTGTGCGGGACTACTACGATTACGTCAACGACACACTGGCCGATTTCATCCTGGCGATGGCGCAGGTGGTCAAGGACAAAACCGACAACCGCAGCCTGACCGGGTTCTATTACGGCTACAACTTCGAGTCGTCGGTGTCCACCCCGCTGGCCGGCATCTACCGCATGGAGCGCATCCTCACCTCGCCGTATATCGATTTCCTCGCCGGGCCGGTATCCTATGCCGACCGCAACGGCGGCGGTGTGGGCATGTCGATGTCGCTGCTCAGTTCGGTGACCGCCAATGGCAAGCTGTGGATCGACGAGTCCGACTATCGTTCGCCCATCAAAACCGCCGTCGGCAATGAGCACGCCGGCGTCGGAATGGAGGGCGGCATCGCCGATAGAACCGAGCTGACCGGCATCGTGCGCCGGCAGTACGGCAAGCAGATGGTGTACAACAGCGGCACCTGGTTCCTTGACCTGATCGACAAGGGCTGGTGGGATGACGAAGACTTTTGGCAGGAAGCGCAGTCGCTGAGTGAACTGGCGGCCGCTTATGCGTCGTACAAGTCGGCTAAGGCGCCTGAAGTGGCGCTGGTCTACGATTCCCGGGCGGTCAGCCTGCTGGCCGACCCGTGGAACACGTCGGTGGATATCTACCAGCATATCCGCGACAACATCGCCCGTACCGGGCTGTCCTTCGGGCTGTATACCACCCAGGACGTGGCCGCCGGCCTGGTGGACGACGCGACGCTGTACGTAATGATGACCCCGTGGCGCATGGACGCGGATACCGCGGCGAAGGTGGAAGCGGTGCTGCACCGCAAGGGCAAAACCGCGGTATGGGTGTACGGCCCGGGCGAGACGGCACAGGAGGATTTCCATCGGCTGACCGGCATGACGGTCAAGCGCTCCCTCGGCCGGCTGCAGACGCTGGAAATCCTGATGGAACCGGGCGCCGATAAGCTGCTGCCGGGGACGGCCAACCAGTTTGTTTCCGGCCTGGGGGTCTATGAAAAATACTATGTCGAGGACGAAAACGCGACGGTGCTCGGCCGGTACGATTCCGGCGACCGGGAGGCTGCGGTGGCCGCAGTGGAAAAGGACGGCTGGAAATCCGTTTTCTGCGGCAGCTTCCATCTGACGGTGGAATTTCTGCGCGGGACGGCGGCATGGGCCGGGGTCAACTGCTTTGCCGACACCGGGGATGTGGTATATGCGGACGGTGCGCTGGCGGTGTTCCACGCGAGCGAAGACGGGGAAAAGACCCTCACCCTGCCGAAAAAATGCGATGTGTACGATTATTTTTCCGGACAGTGGCATAAAGGCGTGCAGACACTTTCCTTTACCGCGCAGACCGGTGAGACACGGTATTTCTTTTACGGCAGACAGGCAGACCTGCAGAGCTGCGGCATCGGACAGGAGGAATAAACATGCGCCTGAAAAGCGTCGGGAAATGCGTGCGCCGGATGGGGTTTTGCGTGCTCGGCGCGGCCGGATGGCTGACCGGGCGGCAGATCCGCCGCCGAAGGAGGAGTACATAATGGGAGAGTTTGAACGGATTCCGGCGAAGGTGGAACGGGTGCGGGGCATCCCCCGGCTGTTCGTCGACGGCAGGATGATGGCACCGAACCTGCTGATGCCCATCCGCGGGCCGCAGCCGGAGATTTACCGCAGTGAAATCGCCCGGGCAGCCCGCCACGGGGTGCCGCTGGTGTGCGTGTGCCTCGACGGCACGGTGGAGCGGACGGTGGACGAGGTGCTTGCCTGCGCCCCTGATGCGAAGATCGTCCTGCGCATCGCGTTTCCGGTGGATATGCGTACCCGGGGATTTACCGGGCACAACTATGTCAATCAATACGGCGAGGAAATGCCCTCCTATTCTTATGCGTCGGAGGCGTGGTTCCGCTACACCGCCGAACGGGTGACCGAGGTGGTCGAGGCGGTGGGGGCCTATGCCCCGGCGGCCGGCCATGTGATCGGCTATCACATCGGCGCGGGGGATTCGGGCGAATGGCTCGGCCCGTATTTCTGGGAGGCGTACATCGACTGCTCCCCGGTGAACCGGCAGCGGTTTTCCGCCTTCCTGGCTGAGCGCTACGGCACCGACGGGGCGCTGCGGGAAGCCTGGGACGATCCGGCGGTTTCGCTGGAGGACGACCTGATCCCGCGGCGGCTGCCGGGCACGGAATGCCTCGAAATGTTCCATGCCTACGGCGCGTTTGAAGACCGCTTCCTGACCGGGCGGAAGTATCGGCGGTATACCGACTATTTGGAATATTACAACGGTCTTGCGGCCCAGCGGATTACCGCGCTGGCGGCGCTGGTCAAACGGCTGACCGGCCGGCGCAGCCTGGCCATGTTCTTTACCGGCTATCACACCGAGGCGCGTCTGCCGCATTCGGGCCAGTATGCGCTGCACCGGATCCTGCAGAGCCCGGATATCGATGCGATATGCGCGCCGGTGTCCTATGATGACCGCAACGAGGGCGGCAAGGGCCCCTCTATGGGCCCCATTCAAAGCATCGAAGCGTTCGGCAAGCTGTGGATGGACGAGGCCGATTACCGTTCCCCGGTGCGCAAGGCGCAGGGAAACAGCGAAGTGGCCGGCGGGCTGGACACCGGCGGATACTGCCGGTCGGTGGAAGGGCTGCTGGAGGTGGCCGCGCGGCAGCTGGGCAAATGTATGGTGTATGGCGGCAGCGCCTGGTGGTTCGATATGGTCGGGCGCGGCTGGTACGATTTCGACGAATTCTGGCAGCTGGGCCGTCGGTTCAACGACTGGTACGAAGCGTATATGCGGCTGCAGCGGGCGGCCAGCCCAGACGTCGCTTTCATCACCGACGAAAACGCGAGGTTTATCGAGGGCGATCCCTGGGCCTGCGGCCAGGCGATGCTGCAGATGCGGGAGCCGCTGTATGCCTGCGGCCTGTCCTGCGGCTGGTTCCTGCTGCAGGATCTGCTGGAAGGGCACCTTCCGGATACCCGTCTGGTGGTGCTTTTGCAGCCCTGGCGGCTGGATCACGATACGGTCGAACGCCTGCTGCCTAAGCTGGAGGGGAAAACCGTGCTGCTGATGGGCGGCATGGGGCAGACCGCGCCGGAGGATTTCGCCCGGCTGTGCGGTGTGGCGGTGGAGAAATCGGCCGGCGGCAGCACACAGATCCGGCTGGAAGCGGATAACGCGCTGCCCGGCCTGTCCGGCATCGTAGAGGGGCCGGAATGCAGGGAGCGTGCCGTCTGTGCCGACGGGACGGTGCTCGGCCGGTATGCCGACGGGACGCCGGCGATGGCTCTGGCGGCGGACGGCCGCGGTATGTTCTGCGGCGGCGCGGTGTTCACCCCCGCGCAGCTGCGTGCGCTGGCCCGCCAGGCGGGCGGGCACGTGTTTGCCGACAGCGACGACGTCGTGTTTGCCGACAGCGGACTGGTCGTGCTGCACGCACGCAGCGGCGGGAGCAAAACGATCGCTTTCCCCGAAGTGTGCGACATATACGACGCGGTGAAAAACCGCTGGTTTATCCGTACCGACCGCATCGAAGTGCCGGTGGATAACCAGACCACCCGTCTGTTCTTTTACGGCGAACAGGCGGTAATGCAGGCGGCGGGTCTGGGATGAAGCCGGAAAAACAAACCGATTGAATACAGGTGGTGGCAGGATTGAAACGGTTGCAGGGATATCGGAGATTGCGCAGGGGGCTGACCGCCTGGTTGGCCCTGCTGCTGGCATCGTTGCTGCCGGTGAGCGGCCTGACGGTTTCGGCGGATACGGCCGAAGGGCAGGCGCCGGCTGTGCAGGAACAGGATACGGCGGCGGATGCACTGCCGGATTACCGGGAATATGAGGCAGCCCACCGGCAGAAGGCGCGCCCGCAGCGGGAAATTGTGCTGACGGCGGCACAGGCCGGATGCCCGGCCGAGGCGTTTGAAGGACGGGAGGCGATATATCTCGACCCCGAAACGCAGGCGGCTGCGTGGACGTTTACGGCCGGGGAAGAGGGCATGTACCGGATCCGGCTGGAGTATTATCCGGTTGAGGGGCGCAGCAAGCCGGTGGAAGCCGCGCTGCTCCTCGACGGCGCGCAGCCGTTTGACGGCTGCGGCAGTTTGAAATTCGGCCGGGTATGGAAAAACAGCGCCGACACCTTCCGTAACGATGCGGCCGGCAACCAGCTGCGGCCGACGCAGGTGGAATGTCCCGGCTGGCTGGACGCCGACGCGGCCGACCGCGATGTGTCCGGCCGGGTGTACGAATTCTATTTGACAGCCGGGGAACACCGCCTTTCCCTTGCCGCAAACGAGGAGGCCTTCCGCCTGGCGTCGCTGACGCTGTATAATCCCGAGCCGGTGCAGGCGTACGCGCAGGCCGGCCCCTCCGCCGAACAGGCGGCGGCCACGCCGGCTTATGTCCGCACATGGGAAGCGGAGACGGCTCCGCGGAAATCCGACGCCACCCTGTATCCTTCCACCGACCGCACCAGCCCGCTGACCACGCCCTATGATCCGGTCAAAGTGCAGATGAATACCATCGGCGGTTCGACCTGGGCGGCGGCGGGGCAGTGGATCGAATGGGATATCGAGGTGCCGGCGGACGGATATTATACGCTGGTGCTGCGCGCGCGGCAGAACGTGATGCGCGGAATGAAGTCCTACCGCCGGCTGACCATTGACGGGGCCGTGCCGTACACAGAGTGCGAGGCGCTGGCTTTCCGGTATGACAGCAAGTGGCAGGTGGTGGAACTCGGCGACGGTACGCAGCCGTACTATTTCCATCTGACGGCGGGCAGGCATACCATCCGCCTGGAAGCGGTGCTCGGGGAGATCGAGTATTCGGCGGCGGTGCTTGAAGAGGCGCTGACAGGGCTCAATACCCTGTACCGCCGGGTCGTGATGATCACCGGCACCGTTCCGGATACCCTGCGGGATTATTCGCTGCATACCCAGATACCCGACCTGGTGTCCTCCATGCGCCGTTATGCGCAGGTGCTCACCGACGAGATTGAACGTATCGAACGGCTGACCGGCAGCGAGGGGTCCGAAGCCTCTTTCCTGCGGCGGTTCGCCGAACAGCTGATCAGCTTTGCGGATAAGCCGGATACCATTCCGGAGCGGCTGAGCTATTTCAAATCCAACATCAGCGCCCTGTCCACCCTCCTGCTCAGCCTGCACCAGCAGCCGCTGGAACTGGACACGCTCACCGTTGCGACGGCCGGATATGCGCTGCCGCGGGCGAATGCGAACTTCTTTGAGCAGGCGGCGCATGAGATCAAGGCGTTTGCCGCGTCGTTCTTCAATGACTATGCCGCGGTCGGCGCCGCGCAGGGGGACGGGGAAACCCTGAAGGTGTGGCTGACCACCGGACGGGATCAGGCGCAGATCATACGCACCATCGTCGATGACCTTTTCCAGCCGCAGTACGGCATCGGGGTAGAACTCAGCCTGATCCAGGGCTCGGTAACCGAACCGATCATGGCCGGCCGGGGGCCGGATATCGTGATCGGCATCGGCCGTGCGCAGGTGACCGATCTGGCGGCGCGCGGTGCGCTGCTGCCGCTGGACGGGTTCGACGGGCTGGATGCGGTCAAGCAGCGGTTCCAGGCAACCGCTGCGGTGCCGTACATGTATGACGGGAAGCTGTATGCCCTGCCCGAGACGCAGGAATTCAACATGATGTTTGTGCGGACCGATATTTACGATGAACTGGGGCTGGACATCCCGGAGACGTGGGAGGATGTACGCCGGCAGGCGGGGATTGTGCAGCAGAACAACCTGAATATGGGGCTGGTCAACGGGGTGCATTCCAGCACGACCACGGCCCTCAACTCGGGGCTGCCCAGTATCCTGACGGCGCTGCTGTGCCAGAACGGTATGCAGTATTACCGCGGGGATCTGTCGGCAACGGTGTTCAGCACGCCCGAGGCGGTGGAGGTGTACAAGACCTTTACCTCCTTCTTTACGGATCTGTCCTTTACGGTGTATTTCGACGCCGCCAACCAGTTCCGCACCGGGGAGATGCCGCTGATCATCGCGCCGCTGTCCACCTACAACACGCTGTACATTTCTGCGCCGGAAATCCGCGGGCTTTGGCGGATGGTGCCGATTCCCGGCACGCCCGGCGAGAACGGCACCGATATCCGGCAGGACGGCACCGGAACCGGCACGCTGATTCTGCGTGGCTGCGAAAATCCCCAGGCGGCCTGGCAGTTCCTGGAGTTCTGGTCGTCGGCCGAAGTGCAGGCGCGCTTTGCCCAGGAGCTCGAAACGCTGCTGGGTGCCGGCGCGCGCTATATGACGGCAAACACAGAGGCTTTTTACGGCTTGTCCTGGTCGCGTCAGGAGCTTGAAGAGATCCGCCGGCAGCGGGATGCGGTGACGGAATTCCCGCAGGTTCCCGGCAGCTATATTCTCACCCGCAATCTGACCAATGCCTTTGTTGCGGTGACCGAAGGGGAAAACGTGCGGGAGACCCTGCTCAAATATGCGCGCATCATGGATGGAGAGCTGGAACGCAAACAGGCCGAATTCGGCTACACGCTGGGAGGTGGCTATTATGGCGGTTAAGACGGGCAGAATCCGGCGCGCCTTTACCTTTACCCGCTCGGATCTGCGCAGCTATGCGATGCTGGCGCCGTATCTGTTCTTCTATGCCCTCACGATTCTGGTGCCGCTGGTGATTACGGTGGCGCTCAGCTTCACCACCTACAACATGTTCCAGATGCCCAAATGGGCCGGGCTGGACAACTTCATCCGCATCTTCATCGCTGACGATGTGTTTTTAAAGGCGTTTACCAACACGATCCTGTTTGCGGTTTTCACCGGTCCGCTGAGTTTTCTGCTGTGCTTTTTCGTGGCCTGGGTAATCAACGACCTGCCGCCGAAGCTGCGCGCGCTGGTGACGCTGGTGTTTTATGCGCCGTCGATTTCGGGCACCGCTTATGTGATGTGGAGCTTCATCTTCTCGCCCGATGCCAATGGCATCGCGAACGGCTGGCTGATGGGGCTGGGGATCCTGGATGAACCGCTGCTGTGGTTTCAGGATACCAAAATGAGCCTCGGGCTGCTGATTGCGGTGCAGATCTGGCTGAGCCTCGGCGTCGGCTTCCTGTCCTTCATTGCCGGGCTGCAGAACGTGGACCGGGATATGTATGAGGCGGGGGCGATCGACGGCATCCGCAACCGCTGGCAGGAGCTGTGGTACATCACGCTGCCCGCGATGAAGCCGATGCTGCTGTTCGGCGGGATTACGCAGATAACCTCCGCCTTTTCGGTCAGCGACATCAGCATGACCCTCACCGGCTTCCCCAGCGTGCAGTATGCGACGCATACGCTGTCGCTGCATGCCTACGATTTCGGGATTGTCCGGTACGAAATGGGATATGCGTCGGCCGTTTCGGTGGTGCTGTTTATTCTGATCCTGTTTACCTATAAGCTGTTCAATTTCCTGCTCAGCCGGCTTGGCTCCTGAGCGGCCGAAACCATGCGAGGAAGGTGACGATATGCCGGGAATTCCGATGACAAAAGCACGGCCTGCCCGCCGTCTGCGCGCTGCGCGCGCCAAACGGTTCAGCCGCAGTCTGGGCGGTTCCCTTGTGCTGGGCGTGCTGCTGGGCATCATGGGGATTTTTATGGTGCTGCCGCTGGTGTATGCCGTGGTCAGCGCGTTCAAGCCGCCGGAGGAGTTCTTTATTTTTCCGCCGCGCTTTTATGTGGTCAATCCGACGCTGGACAATTTCAGCAGCCTGCTGGATCTGACCGGCAATCTGTGGGTGCCGTTTACCCGCTATCTGTTCAACAGCGTGTTTGTCAGTATCACCGGAACGCTCGGGCACGTGCTGCTGTCCTCGACGGCGGCTTACGTGCTGTGCAAGCACCGGTTCAAAGGCCGGCAGGTGCTGCTGAGCATGATCGTGGTCTCGCTGATGTTTACCTCCAAGATCATGGGCATCCCGCAGTATCTCGTAACGGCAAAATTTGGCTTTATCGATACGTATATGGCGCTGATCGCGCCGGTGCTGGGCATGACGCTCGGCGTGTTCCTGATGAAGCAGTTTATGGAGGGCGTGCCGGATGCCATCATCGAAAGCGCCCGCATCGACGGCGCGGGGGAGCTGCGCATCTGCTGGCGGATCGTGATGCCGGCTGTGCGGCCGGCATGGATTACGCTGGTCATCTTTGCGTTCCAGAACATCTGGAATTCTACCGGCGGAAACATGATATACAGCGAGCAGCTCAAGGTGCTGCCTACCGTTATGACCCAGATCGCCGCCACCGGCATGACCCGGGCGGGGGTGGGGGCCGCGGTATCGCTGCTGCTGATGATCCCGCCGATTGTGGTATTCGTCATCTCCCAGAGCAGCATCGTGGAAACGATGGCCAGCTCCGGCATCAAGGAATAAGGGGGTGCAGCGATTGAAAACGTCATTATGCCGCCGTCTGCTGTGCCGCATGCTGCCGGTGCTGCTGCTTGCCGCGCTGCTGGTCCAGCCGGTGGCGGCGGCCGAACCGGCACAGGAGGTGACGCTGTCCTATTACTATAACACCTGGGGCGAGTCGGTGCCCGCTCCGGCGGGCTACGCGCCGACGGACACGGTCGGAAGGGATCTCGGTGATTTTGGGGCGCTGAATGCGCCGTCCGATCTGTTTGTGCGCGGGCGGGAAGTTTTTGTGCTGGACAACGGCAACAACCGGGTGATGGTATTCGACGAAACGCTCGCACCGCTGCGGGAAATTCCGGTTTCGCACGAGGCGGGGCTTGAGGATGCGCGCGGGCTGTTTGTGGATGAAGAGGGCCGGCTGTTTATCGCGCTGTCGGGACAGAAGCTCATCCTGATCTGCACGCCGGACGGGCAGGTGGAAAAGGCCATCCCCCAGCCGGTTTCCGACCTGATCCCGGAGGATTTCCTGTATACGCCCACCCGGGTTTTGGTCAATGCGTACGGCTATTTGTGCGTGGTGGCGGAAGGCTCCTATTACGGCGTTGTGCTGATGGATATGGACGGCCGGTTTGAAGGGTTTTATGCCAGCGACCGGGTGCAGGGGGATGCGCTGACCATTCTGAGCAACCTGATGCGCCGCTTCTTTACCCAGGCGCAGAAGGACAAGATGCAGCGGATGCTGCCGACCGAGTATTCCTCGCTGGCGATGGACGCGGAGGGCTTCCTCTATACCACGTCGGCCACCACCAAGGATAAAACCGCCTCGATCAAAAAGCTCAGCCCCTCCGGCACCAATATCCTGCTCAACAGCCGGAAGGTTCCCTATGGGGATCAGGAGACCGCCGTGGTCAGCGGATCGCAGGTTGAAACCCAGTTCACCGATCTTTGTGTGGACAGCGACGGCTTTATCAGCGCGCTGGATACACAGCGCGGCAAGGTGTTCCAGTACGACCAGGAAAGCAACCTCATTGCGGTGTTCGGCAGCCTGGGGGATCAGAACGGCACCTTTTCCGCGCCGGCGGCAGTGGATTGCCTGGATGACCGGGTGCTGGTGCTCGACCGCGGACGCGGCCAGTTTGTCGGCTTTGCGCCTACGGCCTACGGGGATGCGCTGCGCCGGGCGACCGTGCTGTACAATGACGGCCAGTTTGCCGCTTCAAAGGCGATCTGGGAGGATGTGTGCGAAAAAAACGCCGGGCTGGAGCTGGCGTACGACGGCCTGGGCAAGGCCGCGCTTGGGGAGGAAGATTATGCTTCCGCCATGCGTTATTTTCGCCTTTCCCAGAACCGGGAGGATTATGCCGAGGCGTTTGAGGCCAGCCGCAGCGTGCTGCTGCAAAAGTGGTTCCCGCTGATTTTCCTGGCGGCGGCGGCCGGTCTGGTGCTGCTGTGGTGGGCGCTTTCCCGCCGCATCCGCGCGGGAAAGCGCGGGGAGGAGAAAAAGATCGGACGGTTCGTTTCCCCGTTTTACTGCATGCTGCATCCCGCCGACGGGTTCGAGCGGCTGAAGCTGGAAAAGAAGGGCAGCCACCGCTATGCGTGGCTGGTGCTGCTGGCGGTGTTTGTCACCAAAATGCTCTCGCTGCAGGCGACCGGCTTCATGTTCAACACCCGCCGTGCGGTGGAGATCAACCTGCCGTTTGAGATCGCTCAGGTGTTTGTGCTGTTTGCCGCCTGGGTGCTGTGCAACTGGTCGGTCAGCACCCTGATGGACGGCGAAGGCTTCGCCGGCGAAATCTGGGTGATGAGCGCCTATTCCCTCACGCCTTATATTGTGACCGGACTTTCCGGCATCCTGCTGAGCAATGTGCTGTCGCTCAACGAAGCGGTGTTCGTCAGCGGCCTGTCGGCGCTGGGAACCGCCTGGTGTGCCGTGTGCATGATCTGCGGGATCATGAAGGTGCATCAGTACAGCTTTTCCAAAACCCTGGCATCGATGGTGCTGACGGCGGTCGGTATTCTGTTTTTGCTGTTCATCGCCTTTCTGATGGTCAGCCTGGTCGGCCAGCTGACCGAGTTCATCGGCAACATCGCCACCGAGATCCGCTTCAGAATGTGAGTGGGGAAGGGAGGACTTTACAATGAAACGGTTAAAATACCTGCTTTTGCTGCTCATCGTTCTGGTGGCGTGCGGATCATTGCCGGTATACGGCGAAACGGATGCGCCCGCGCCGTCCCTTGAGGCCGGCCAGCCTGCCGGCGGCGTGGTGGAAATCACCGACGGCGGCGCCACCCTGCGCGCGGACGCGTCCAGCGGGAAAATCTGGGTTACCGATCCGTTCGGCGGGGAGTGGGCCAGCAATCCCGACGATCCCGAGGCGGATCCGGTGGCCAGCGGCTTCCTGAAAATGAACCTGTATGCCCAGCTTATCGTTTCCTATATCGGGGACAACGGCGCGGCGGATACCACCAACAATTACGTCAGCGCGATACGGTCGGGCGGCATCCTTTGTGAACGGCTGGAAAACGGGGTGCGCTTTACCTTTACGTTTGAAAAAGAGGGATTTGTGATCCCGGTGGAATACCGGCTGGCGGCCGGCCGGCTGATCGCCGACATCCCCCTCGCTCATGTACAGGAGAACGGCGGCGCCCATCTGACCGAAATCCAGCTGCTGCCTTTTTTCGGGGCGCTTGCGCCCGAGGAGGACGGCTACCTGTTGGTGCCGGACGGCTGCGGGGCGCTGATCCGTACCGGCGCCACCCGCGACGAGGCGCGGCAGATGAGCAAGTACACCGGCTATGTCTATGGGCGGGACCCCATACTCTCCACCACTCTGGTGAGCACCCATACCGAAGCGGTCACCCTGCCGATGTTCGGCATCCGGCGTGCGGGCAGCGGTTTTCTGGCGGTCATCGAGCAGGGGGATGCGCTGTCCAAACTGATCGCCGTGCCCAACAACAAGGAAACCTCGTTGGCGGCGGTGTCGCCGTCGGTGGTGTTCCGCAACAGTGATTTCGCCACGCTGCGGGAGATGAAAGCGGACGAAAAGCGGGTGCTGACCTATACGCAAACGCCCGTTTCGCTGGCGGACTATCGGGTGTCTTACCGGTTCCTCCCCGCGGATGAGGCGGATTATGCCGGGATGGCTGCCGCGGCGCGGGAGTATCTGAAGGAACAGGGGATGGACGGCACGGCGGCATACGCCGGTCTGGTGCTCGAACTGACCGCGGGCGTGCGCACGGCGGACCTGCTGCTGGGCATTCCGGTGGAGAAGTATCAGCCGCTGACCACCTTCCGCCAAACCGAGCAGATCATCACCGAACTGCGGCAGGCCGGCATCGGGCCGATGCGCATCAAGCTGGATTCCTGGCAGGCCGGCGGCATGTTCGGCAAGACCCCCACCGGGGGAAAAGCGGACGGCGGTGCGGCGGATGGCGTCAGCCTGAAGGCGCTGTACGACTTTGCCGCGGAGAACGGTGCGGCGCTGTTCCCGACGGTGGACCTGCTGCGCATCTACCGGTCGGGGGGAGGCCTTTCCCGCAGCGGCGACGCGGTACGCAGCGTCAGCGGCGGCATTTTTACCGACGCCCGGTATCTGCGCAGCACCTACCGCAAGGATCCGGACGGGCTGACCTGGACGCTGGCGAAGTTCAGCAGCTTTGCGCAGGCAGCCGCGCGATACAGCCGGTCGATGGACAGACAGGGCATTGCGAATTTCGCCGACCTCTCGTCCGGGAACCTGCTGCCTTCCGACGGGCACCACTCCTCCTTCGGCGGGCAGATGCCGACCGACCGCCAGCAGGCGCTGCAAGCCTATCAGACGGTCTACGAAGAGCTGGCGGCGGACAGGCAGATGCTGTTTGACAACGGTTACGGCTACACCTTCCCTTATGCCACCGACCTGACCGGTTTGCCGGTGGCGTCGAGCGGATATGCGCTGTTTGATGAGGATATCCCGTTTGTGCAGCTGGCGGTGCACGGCAGCTTTGTCTATACGGCGCCGGCGATCAATCTCAGCGCGGATGCGCATGCACAGCTGCTCAAAAGCGTGGAATACGGCTGTGTGCCGCTGTACAGCCTGGCGATGCAGGACACCGAACGCCTTGCCGAATCGGCGCTGAGCGAACGGTACAGTGTGCGCTATGATTACTGGAAAGAGACGCTGCAGCAGGATATCGCCGCACTGCAGCCGCTGCTGCAGGCGACGGCCGGCCGCGAGATGGTTTCCCATCGTCGGGCGGACGGCGGGGTGTATGTCACCGCCTACGCGGGCGGCGTATACACGGCGGTGAACTATACGCAGGCAGAGGCGTCGGTGGACGGGCATACGGTGCCGGCCGGCGGCTGGACGTACTGGCAGGCGGAAGGGGGGAACGCGGCATGAAAAAGGGCAGGCGCATGGGATTTGAACGGCGGCAGACCGTCTATGGCTACGCCTTTGTGCTGCCGTGGGTAATCGGTATCCTGCAGTTTTTTCTCATCCCTTTTGTCCGCACCGTCTTTTACAGCTTCAATACGCTGACCATTGACCGGCAGCAGGGGTTTGTCACCACTTTTGACGGGCTTCGCCATTACCGGGCGATGCTGACGACCAACACGGATTTCTGGGAAAGCCTGGGCGCCGCGTTCGGGGACCTGCTGTATGCGGTGCCGCTGACCATCTGCTTCAGCGTGTTTGTCGCGGTGCTGCTCAACAAGAAATTTTTCGGACGCACGTTTTTCCGGGCGGTGTTTTTCCTGCCGGTTATTGTCACCTCCGGCGTGGTGATGTCGCTGCTGCAGTCGGATACCAATGCCTCCTCCATGATCAACGAGACGCTCGGGGAAAGCAATGAGGCGCTGCTGCAGATCACGGTGATCAACGATCTGCTCAGCGGGTTCGGGTTTGAATTTGCCAACACCATCAGCAAAATCGTCTCACAGGTGATCAATGTCGGATGGAATTCCGGGGTGCAGATCCTGCTGATTCTGGCCGGATTGCAGAATATCCCCGGCCAGCTGTACGAGGTCGCGCGCATGGAAGGGGCGACCAAATGGGAGGAATTCTGGAAGGTTACCTTCCCGCTGTGCATGCCGGTGGTGTTTATCGCCATCATCTATTCCATCATCGATTCCTTCACCGCCTTTGACAACCCGGTGATCGAGGCGATCACCGCCCGGGCGTTCGGCAACTCGGAATATTCCTATGCCGGGGCGATGGCGCTGGTGTACTCGCTGTTGGTGCTGGTGCTGATCGGCGCGGTATATCTCGTGATCGGCCGGCGCGTGACCTATACCGAGAAGTAGAGGAGGGGAAGGGTATGAAATTCCGTTTTCCGGCGCTGCCGGCGGATGCGGCCGGCCGCAGCCGGCTGCTCAACGGGGCGGCCCGCCTCGGTGTCGGCGTGCTGTCGCGGGTGCTGATGTATCTGTTCCTGATTGCGAGCAGTTTTGTGCTGCTGTATCCGGTGCTGTATATGCTCAGCATGGCTTTCCGCCCCGCCGCCGATATGAGCAACCCGAATGTCATCTGGATTCCTACGGCGCTGACCCTCGAAAACATCAAGGGTATCTGGGAATACGTGCAGTATCCCAAGCTTCTGGGCAACACCCTGCTGCTGTGCGGGGTCAGTTCGGTGCTGCAGGTTGTGGTGTGCTGCCTGGTCGGCTATGGGTTCGCCCGTTTTCGCTTCCGGGGACGGGGCGTGCTGATGGGGCTGCTGCTGCTGACCATCGTGCTGCCGCCGCAGGCGACCTCGGTGGCCAACTATCTGCAGATCACCAGCTTCGACCCGCTGGGGGTGCTGTGGCTTCTCCGGCAGATCACCGGGCGCCAGTTTGTGATCAACCTGTACGATACCCCCTGGGCATTCTGGCTGCCCGCGGGCTTGGGGATGGGCATCCGGTCGGGGATTTTTATCATCATCTACCGTCAGTTTTTCCGCAGCCTGCCCGCCGATCTGGAAGATGCCGGCTACGTTGACGGCTGCGGGCCGCTGCGCACCTTCCTGCACATCATGCTGCCCAATTGCCGGCCGGCGGTGGTCATCGTCATGCTCTTTTCGGTGGTGTGGTACTGGAACGACACCTTTTACGCCACCTCCTATTTCGATACGCTGCGCACCATCTCGGTTAAACTCGCCGAGATGAAAGCGGATATCACCCGGTTCCTGCCGGACATCGCCGGCAGCGACCCGTTCGCCAGCCTGGTGTATCTGCAGGCCGGCGTGGCGCTGTCGGTCATCCCGATGCTGCTGCTGTATATCCTGTGCCAGAGGGCATTTGTGGAAAGCGTTGAGCGTTCCGGCCTTGTAGGATAATAACGATATTGAGGTAGATGATCATGAACAAACCAAAAGACGACAACCAGGCAATGTGGATCTGGCATACGCACGGAGAGGATGCAGACAGCCGGATGATCCGCTTTGGCAAAACGTTCGAGGCGGAAAAACTCCCCGCGCAGTATACGCTGCAGGTTTGCGCCGACAGCCGCTATATCCTGCGGGTCAACGGCACAACGGTATCCCGCGGCCCCTGCCGGCACAAGGACAGATACCGTTATGCCGATACAGTGGACATTGCCCCGTATCTCCGGCGCGGGGAAAACTGGCTTGAGGCGGATGTCATCCACTACGGGGACGGTATGCTGCAGAAGAACGACCTGAGCGGCGTGCCGGTTTCGGTGGAGCACACCACGCTGGGCGGGCTGCTGGTCATGGACGGCGGCGAGCTGGAGCTGAGCAGCAACCAGAGCTGGAGCTGTTCCCATCGCAGCGGGTATCACTTTGTTATGCGGTATCCCTGGCTGGCCTATATCGGGTATAATGAAGAGGTGGATTTCCGGGTGCAGGACAGCTGGAAGCCCGCAGAAATCCAGTGCTCGAGCGCGTCGTATACGTCGGGCGGGCTGGCCGGCGTCTGGATACTGGAACCCCGCCCGGTTCCGCAGCCGTATGAGAGCGGGCGGCGGTTTCCCGCTGTGCTGTGCGGCACCCCGGGGATAGACTGGACGGCGTGGCTGGGTGACGGCGAACCGCTGACCATCCCGCCGCATACGCAGGCGGAGGTATGGCTGGATCCCGGCGAATACGAAACCGCGTTCCCGTGGGCGGAGGCCGCCGGCGGGCGGGATGCCGTGCTTACCCTGTCCTACACCGAAAAATACGATTCGCCGGCGCTCGGCCGGCTGCGGGCGGGGGAGCGTGCGGCCGACCAGTGGGACGATACGTATATCCTTGACGGCGCGCTGCGGCGGATTACCCCGTTTTACTACCGCGCGTTCCGCTTCTGCCGTCTCGCGGTAAAGACCGGTGCGCAGCCGGTGACGCTCAGGCAGGCGGGATATGTGCGCACCGGCTATCCGCTTGAAGTGACCGGCGCCTATCGTGCCGCCGATCCCGCGATGAACACCCTCTGGGAAATCAGCCTGCGCACCCTTGAGCGCTGTATGTATGAGACGTATATGGACTGCCCGGGCTATGAGCAGATGCAGTACAGCATGGATACCATGCTGGAGATGCTGTATACCTATCAGATATCGGCGGATGACCGGCTTGCGCGTAAGGCCATCCGCGATTTCAGCCTTTCCCAGCTGCCCGACGGCATGCTCACCTGCAATGCGCCGGCGAGCTTTACCCAGATTATTCCGGGGTTTGCGGTATATTGGGTGCGCATGGTGTACGATCATTACCGCTATTATGCCGATACGGATTTTGTGCGGGAATACCTGCCCTGCATGGAGCGGATACTGCGCTTTTTTGAAAAGCATATCGATCCCGCAACCGGGCTGGTCGCGGATACCGGCTACTGGCAGTTTGTGGACTGGGTGGACGGCTGGGAACGCGGATGTCCCACTAAGCGGGAGGATAACTATATTTACAGCATGATGGCGGCGGCGATGTTCCGCATGGCGGGGGAGCTGTTTGAAGCGCTGGGGTATGTACAGCGGCAGCGGGAATGTCTCCGGGTGCAGCGGGAGCTGTGCCGCAACCTCAACCGTCTCGCCTGGGATGGGGAACACCAGCTTTACCGCGACGCCGTGGATGCCGAAAGCTTCAGCCAGCACGGTCAGCTGTGGGCCGTGCTCGGCGGCGTGTGCACGGATCATCCGGGGCGTGCGGAGCGCATTATGCGGCGGGCGCTGAACGAACCGCTGGCCAAGGTGTCGTATTGCATGGCGTTTTTCCTCATGCGGGCGCTCGAAGAGGTGGGCCTGCTTGAGGAGGCCGCACCGCTTTGGGAGGGGTGGCGGCGTATGGCGATGGATGGAGCCACCACCTGGAAAGAGGATTCCATCGGCGGCCGCAGCGAGTGCCATGCCTGGAGTTCGCTGCCGCTGTACGAGTTTGCGGCATGCCATCTCGGCGTACAGCCGGCCGCGCCCGGTTATGCAGCGGTGCGCATAGCGCCCCGCGCGCTGTGGCTGGGCGAATGTGCCGGCGCGGTCGCCACCTGCCGCGGGCCGGTGAAGGTGGAATGGCGGCTGGAGGGGAAGCAGCTGCGCATTGCCGTCGAGCTGCCGCAGCCCTGCGATGTGCTGCTGTCGCTGCCGGGCGTGCCGGAAAGGCATTATCGGCAGGCCACCCGGATCGAGGAAACCGCGCTTTTGGCAGAGGACGGGGCGGCCGCCTCTGCGGCCGGATGAGATGAACCGGGCGCGTTTTCTGCATAAAAAGCCGGGCGGCGCCGTTTTTCACGGCGCCGCCCGGCTTTTGTATACGGCAGGGAAAAGAAGACCGCAAAAGCAGCCGGGATATTCCCGGCTGCTTTTGCGGTCCTGCCGGCGGGTATACCAAAGCCCCCGGGACCGGTACAGCTGTACCGATCCCGGGGGCAGCGTCTGTATTGGGCAGCGGAAACAGCCGCCTTCCGCGGGGAAGATGCCTTCGGAAGGCATACGGCAGGGACAAAAATGGCATCCGCCGAAGCCTGCGGCCGCATCCGGCAGGTTTACAGGTGACAGGCCTCGATTTCCTCCGGATCCGGCAGCTCGCCGACAATCGGGGTGGGATCGATGCCCTGCCGGCGGTAATAGTCGGCGATGGCCGCCTTGATCGACTGTTCCGCGAGCACCGAGCAGTGGATTTTATGCGCGGGCAGCCCGTCAAGCGCTTCGACCACCGCTTTATTGGACAGCTGCAGCGCCTCTTCAATGGTTTTGCCCATGATCATTTCGGTCGCGATCGAGCTGGTGGCGATTGCCGAACCGCAGCCGAAGGTTTTGAATTTGACGTCCGCAATGCGGCCGTCCTCCACACGGATGTACATCTTCATGATGTCGCCGCATTTGGCGTTGCCGACCTCACCGACGCCATTGGCGTCGGCAAGCTCGCCCACGTTGCGCGGATGGGTAAAATGCTCCATTACCTTTTCGCTGTATAAAGCCATATAGAAAACCTTCTTTCTTCGATGCTCAGACCGTTTCGCCGGCCGTTATTTTTTCCCACAGCGGAGACATCGCGCGCAGCTTGGCGACGATCTCCGGAATGATCGCCAGCATGGCATCCACATCCGCGTCGGTGGTTTCCTCCGAGAGGGTCAGCCGCAGCGATCCGTGCGCCACGGCGTGCGGCAGGCCGATGGAAAGCAGCACATGGCTCGGGTCGAGGGAACCCGAGGTGCAGGCCGAACCGGAGGACGCGCAGATGCCGTGCATGTCCAGCAGCAGCAGCAGGCTTTCGCCCTCGATGCCTTCAAAGCTGATGTTGACGTTGCCGGGCAGCCGCTGCACCGGGTCCCCGTTGAGGCGTGCGCGGGGGACGGCGGACAGCAGCCCGCGGATCAGGCGGTCGCGCCGCGCGGCGATCTGCGGGGCGGCCTGCGCCATGCTGCCGCAGGCGATTTGAAGCGCGGCCGCCATGCCGACGATGCCGGCCGTATTTTCGGTGCCGGCGCGGCGGTTTTTCTCCTGCGCGCCGCCGTCGATGAGGTTCGGGAACCGCAGCCCGCGGCGGATCAGCAGACAGCCGACGCCTTTCGGGCCGTGGAATTTATGCGCGGACAGCGACAGCATGTCGATGTGCATGGCGCTGAAATCCACCGGCACGTGCCCGACCGCCTGCACCGCGTCGGTGTGGAACAGGACGCCGGCCTCGCGGCACAGCGCGCCGATAGCCGCGATCGGCTGCAGGGTGCCGATTTCGTTGTTGGCGAACATCACCGACACCAGCGCCGTGTCCGGGCGCAGCGCCGCGCGCAGCTCGTCCACCCGGACAATGCCGTTTTCATGCACCGGCAGCAGGGTGACCGAAAAACCGTCCTTTTCCAGCGCCTGCAAGGTATGCAGCACCGCGTGGTGCTCAAAAGCGGTGGAAATGATGTGCTTTTTTCCTTTGGCGGCCATCGCCCGGGCCGCCATTTTGATCGCCCAGTTATCCGCCTCGCTGCCGCCGGAGGTGACAAAAACCTCATCCGGCCGGCCGTTCAGGCAGGCGGCGATAGCCGCCCTCGCGGCATCCACCGCTTCGCGCGCCGTCTGGCCGAAGCTGTACAGCGAGGAGGGGTTGCCGTATTCTTCGGTCAGATACGGCAGCATTTTATCCAGCACCTGCGGCAGCAGGCGGGTGGTCGCGGCATTATCCGCGTAAATCCTTTTGGCCATGAAACCCATTCGTCCTTTCGCGCACGCCGGTTCCCCGGCGCCAAGATATAGGAAAAATTTCCTGACGGCTTAATTATATACCAAGTTGGTAGGTTTATCAAGAGGCGAACGAAATTATTTTGTCCAAAGGACAGGGAAAACCGACAGCGGTTTTGGTTATTGTTTCAAAAAAGGGAGGTTTGGCGGATTTTTGCGGATGCCCCTTTGCGTTCGGTGACCGTTTCTCCGGGCAGCACGCCGCCGATCAGAAGCGGCGCGCCGGGATCGTGCCGGGCGTGCTGCCGTGCGGCAGCGGACGGCGAGCGGTTGGCGTAGCAGTAAACACAGCCGTTCAGGCAGGTGTTGTACATGCCGATGTCGACGCTCTGCACACAGCCGCAGCCCGCCCGCTGGTTTTTGTCCGGCGCGAGCGCGAGCGGTCCGCCGCACAGCTTTTCCAGCCGCGCCTTATCGATGCACGCCGCCCTTTCGATGCCGCAGGGGGCCAAATCGGCTTTTTCGCAGCAGGCGGTGACGCGCAGCCCGTGGGCGCGGGCGGTTTCACCGATGAAGCCCGCCAGCTCCGTCATCTCGGCCGGGGTGATTTCGCGCAGCAGCGGCGAACGGCATTTTGCGTACAGATCGACAAAGCTGATGGTCACCGTGTCGGTGCAGGCGGCGAGCCTGCCGCACATACGCGCAAACTGTTCGCGGTGCCAGCCGACGCTGAGCGTGTCGTTGAGGATGATCGGGTCATAGCGCCAGACCACCCGCTCCCGGCCGATGCGCCCGGCCAGCGCGGCAAAGGTGTTCAGGATTTCGGCCTTATCCCGCAGCCCGCGTTCAAGGGTGCGGCCATAAGGCGTCAGCGTGAACTGGAAATAGTAGCGGTAGCCCGCCGCGTCCAGCTCCGGCAGCCGGCCGAGCATCGGCTGCGGGTCCTTGGTCCAGAAGACAATGGCATCCACCGTCTCCGGGCTCAGCGGTATGCGGGACAGCTGGGCGTGATTCATCGGGTTGCGGGTCAGCACAAAGCCGGCGTCGATGCGGCGCATAAACCAGTCGGCGTAAAACGCGGGGATATCGGTGCGCCGGGAAGCGGACAGGATCATAGCGTCCCCCCGGATTCCGTATTAGGACACACAGCCAGGCAGACACCGCATTCGGTACAATGCGGAAGAATTTCCGGTATGGGGAAGCCCAGCGTGCCGGACTTGACGGTGAGCGCGCCGCAGGGGCAGGCACTCAGGCAGGCCATGCACCCGATGCAGGTTCCGGTCGCGGTAATCTGTGTGATGTTATTCATCGCTGTTCCTCCTGTGTAAAAAGCGCCAAAGAGGTATGGGAATACCTTTCCATAAACGCAACGGCCGCGGCGATTTCCGCACGGGTGCAGCACCGTCCTTCCGGTGCGGCAACGAGCTTGTCCTCTGTATCGTCCTCCCGATAAATCACAGCGATCACCCGGCCGGCAAAGGCGTCCACCGGACGGTCCACGCCGAGGATGTACGCATCGGGCGCCTCGCCGTCGCCGGACAGGGTGTCCGGTACATAACCGTAGCACACGCATCCGAACACGATTTTCGCGGCAGTCTTTCCGCCTCTGCTTTGTTAAAATCCTCGTCAATCCGAAAGGATTGACTGCGTTTTATGCCGCGCAGAGTCAAAAATCCTGCACCCGAAAATTCTGCGACCCAAAAGGCGTGGATTGCAGTGCAATTTTGGACGCAGAGTGCGGGCGACAAGTGGAAAAGTGCCCGCATGGTACGCCTCTTGGGCGTGTTCGTACGCGTGTGCTATGGTTAACCATAATTGACCGGATAAACGGTGTCCGGATACTGCGGATGGGCGCTGCCGAGCGGGCGGTCCACCGTGACCTGCACCGTCCGGCCGAGAAACGACCAGGCATATGCCCGGCGGAGGACGGCGGCAATAAACGCGGCCTTGCCGGCGGTGTAGGCGGCGCGGTCATGCGGATACTCCCGCGCCAGACGGCGCTTGAGCGCTGCATAGGCTGCGGCCTGATCCGGTTTATGGTTGAGATAATCCCGAAAATTCACATAATCCGCAAAACAGCGGCTGCCGGCTTTCACGACGTGAATGTGCTGCGTGCGGGTGTCGGCGGCGAAATCGCCCGCAACGAAAAGCAGCTCATCGCCCACTGTGCTGCTGCTCTGCCGGTATCCGGCTTTCTCGAGCGCCGGGCGGCAGGCTTCGGCCGCGGCGAGATCCGGCGCGGCCACCGCGATATCGAGGATCGGCTTGGCCGGGATCGCCGGGATTGCGGTGCTGCCGACATGCTGGATATCCGCTGCCGCCGGTCCGAAAATAGCCGTCAACCGCTTGATGGTGCGCGCGGCCTCCCGCTCCCATTCCGCCTGATGCGCCTTAAGCGCGACGGTGCCGCGCTTAAGGCCAAGGCCGTGTTCGCGCCTGCTCATCTGAAGACCGTCCATGCCCTTCACTGCCTCTCTGTTCAGGCTTTGCACTGCTGGCTTTGGGCAACCGCCATGGCGTCGCAGCGCTCGTTTTCCGGATGGCCGTCGTGTCCCTTGATCCAGACGAACTGTACCCTGTGGATGTCCAGCAGGGACAGCAGCCGGTCCCACAAATCCGCGTTGAGCGCCGGCTTTTTATCCGCCTTGCGCCAGCCGTTGCGCTTCCAGGAGCGCGCCCAGCCTTTTTGAATGCCGTCGATGACGTATTTGGAATCGCTGTACAGGGTGACTTCGCAGCTTTCGTTGAGCGCGGCGAGCCCCTGAATGACGGCGGTCAGCTCCATGCGATTGTTGGTGGTGCGCGCTTCGCCGCCGGACAGTTCCTTTTCGTGCCCCTGATAGCGCAGGATGGTGCCCCAGCCGCCCGGGCCGGGATTGCCGGAACAGGCGCCGTCGGTATACATATCGATATGTTTCATGCCGTTTTCCTTTCCTTAACCATAGCACACGCGTACGAACACGCCCAAGAGGCGTGCCATGCGGGCACTTTTCCACTTATCGCTCGCGCTCTGCGTCCAAAATTGCACCGCAATCCGCGCCTTTTGGGTCGCAGAATTTTCGGGTGCAGGATTTTTGACTCTGCGCGGCATAAAACGCAGTCAATCCTTTCGGATTGACGAGGATTTTAACAATGCAGAGGCGGAAAGACTGCCGCGAAAATCGTGTTCGTACGCGTGCGCTATGGTTAAAACAAACCGGCCCGAACCCGGCCCGCCTTCTCCGGGCAGGCGCCGGCGCCCCGTTTTTTTCGGCCCGGAGGACGCGCCGTGCCCGCGCGCGTTTTATATGGCCGCAGGCCGCACGTGCTTTTCTTGTATTATAACAAAAATTCCGGTGAACACAAGCCGAAAACTTTGCACAGGACAAAAAATAAACCGACTTTTTCCGGTCAATACTACGACTATCAAGACGGAGCAAAACGGTTCCGTCGGACAGGAAAGGTGTGCAAGGACACAAAATGAAAGCTGTGATTATGGCAGGCGGCGAGGGCACACGGCTGCGCCCGCTGACCTGTGATCTGCCCAAACCGATGGCCCGCCTGTGCGGCCGGCCGGTGATGACCTATCTGCTCGACCTTCTGCAGCGCTGCGGGGTGCGGGAGGCGGCCGTGACCATGCGGTATCTGCCGCAGGTGATCCGGGAGGAATACGACGGCCACTATAAGGATGTGGAGCTGCATTTCGTCGAAGAGGACAAGCCGCTGGGCACCGCGGGCAGCGTGCGGGGCGCGTGTCGTACCTGCGCGGGGTTTGAGGAGGACGATATTCTGGTGGTCAGCGGCGACGCGCTGACCGATATCGATATCGAGGCGGCGTATGCGTTTCACAAGCGCAGCGGCGCGGCGGCGACGCTGGTGGTGTCCCGTGTGGAGGACCCGCGGGAATACGGCCTTGTGGATATGGCCGAGGACGGCCGGATCACCGGGTTTGTGGAAAAGCCCGGCTGGGCGCAGGCGGTGACCGATTCGGCGAATACCGGGATGTACATCCTGTCGCCGGATATTCTGCCGTATATCCCGGAAAACACCTCATTCGACTTCGCGCGCGACCTGTTCCCGCTGCTGCTCAAGGACGGGCTGCCGCTGTATGCGTATGAAACCGACAGCTACTGGTGCGATATCGGGGATCTGGATTCCTACGTCAGCTGCCAGAAGGATATTCTGGAGGGGCGGGTGCATACCGAGCTGGCCATACAGGACGGTATCGTGTGTGAAGAAGGCGAACGGCCGTCCGGCAGCTATACGCTGGTGCCGCCGGTATACATCGGCCGCGGCGTGCGCATCGGCACGGCGGCGCAGATCGGCCCGTTCGCGGTGCTCGACGAAGGCAGCTGCATCGGCAACAACGCCAAGATCCGGGGCAGCGTGCTGCTGGAGCACGCCTATGTGGGCGACCGTGCGTCGCTGACCGGTGCGCTGCTGTGCCACGGCGCGTCGGTGCGCCGCGGCGCGTCGCTGTTCGAGGGGGCGGTCGTAGGCGGGGGCAGCGTGGTCGGGGAGTATGCCTCGGTCAGCCCGGATGTCAAAATCTGGCCGGACAAGCAGGTGGAAAGCAGCCGGTATCTGCGGGAAAACCTGCGGGACGGCCACGGCGCGCCCTCCCGCTTCGACGACAACGGCATTACCGGGGAAACCGGCGTGGAGCTGACGCCGGAGATGTGCGCGCGCCTTGGCGCGGCGGTCGGCAGCCTGCACCGCGGCGAAAAGGTGGCGGTCGGCTGCAGCCACGACCGCGCGGCGACGGTGCTGCGCATGGCGCTGATTTCCGGCATCCTGTCCGCCGGCGGGCTGGTATGGGATTTCGCCGGCTGCATCGAACCGCAGTTCGACTATTTCGTGGACTTCAGCATGATCCGCATGGGGGTATACGTGTCCGGCGGGCCGAAGGGGAGCGTCCGGCTGGTGACCGCCGGCGGCCTGCCGGCAGGCCGCAGCGTCGAGCGGGCGGTGGAAACCCGCCTGTCCGCGGGCGATTTCACCCGTGCGAGCTGGGATTCCCTCCAGCTGCCCACCGACATGTCCGGCATGGGGCAGCTGTACCGGCAGGAGCTGGTCAGCATGGCGCCGGAAGGCCTCGGCGGCATCCGTGCCGAGGTGCGCGGATCGGACCATGAACCGGTCAAAATGCTCAGCGCCGTGCTGGATACCATCGGCTGCACGGTCGGCGACGGGATCCGGCTGCATCTGGGCGCGGGCGGCCGGCGGCTGTCGCTGTTTGACCCGCAGGCGGGCTATATCTGGCCCGAACGGGTGCTGGCCATCAGCTGCTATATTGCCTTTACCAAACGGGAGGACGTCGCGCTGCCGTACGATGCGCCGGTGGCCATCGAAGAAATGGCGAAGAAGCACGGCTGCCGGGTGCGGCGTTATCTGCGCTGCCCGACCGACGGCGCCGACGAGGAGGCGCGCCGGCTGGCGATGGCCCAGCCGTGGGTGCGCGACGGGCTGATGACCGCCGTGCGGGTGCTGGATTTCCTGAAAAGGCAGCATGTCACACTCGCGGAACTGACGGCGGAGCTGCCTTCCTTCGCGGTGGCGACCAAGACGGTGCCCTGCGACGTCAATCCCGGCCGGGTGCTGCGGCGGATGGCCGAAAAAGGCGAGGGCGAGGGCATCGGCGAAGGGACGCGCATCCGTACGGCCAACGGCATCCTGCTCATCCGGCCCTCCAAGCTGGGGAAAAGCCTGGTGCTGACCGCCGAGGCGGCGGATACCGAAATAGCGGCGGAGCTGTGCGGCGAGCTCGAACAAAAATTAGGTGCGGTTTTCCTTGACATGGGCGAGGAAAAACAGTAGAATAAAAAGAACAGGCAAATGGTGGACCGCCCGGGCGGCCGCCTTTGTACGTGACCGGATTGTGATATGTGGATGGATGCCGCGCAGCGGAGGAAGGACGCCCTTTCCTGCCCGCCTGCGGCGGCTTTTGCAGAGGTTTCGGACAGCCCCACCGGCAACTGGGGCTCTTTTTCCTGTACAATTTCCCGAATCGGATCGCGAAATATCCTGTGCGGGTGCGGCATACAGGCCGTCCCGCGGTACATGTTTCCCGTAAATTTTTGCATACGGGATGTGCGGCGCCAGGCTCCATGCAGGGCGGCGCCGCCTCAGAAATGGAGGATCAGCATAGTGACAACTGAAGACAAAACGAAATCGGCGGCTGCGGGTAAGCAGGGGCGTCCCTCTTCCTCACGGCCGGCGCGTAACGATACCCAGAAGGCGGCGGGTACCGCCGGCCGCCGGCCGGCACCGCGCGGCCAGGCGAAGAAGCCGCAGCATGCCCAGCCGCCGGCCGGACAGCCGGAAAAGGCCGCGCCGCCCGCTAACCGGGGGCAGCAGCCCGCGCGCGCCGCTTCCGCACCGCGCGGCCACCGCGGCCGTCCGAAGAAAAACCCGGTGCTGCCGGTGCGGCTGACCATGCTCGGCGGCCTCAATGAGATCGGCAAGAACATCACCCTGTTTGAGTACGGCGACGACGCCTTCCTGATCGACTGCGGCATGGCGTTTCCCGACGAGGATATGCTCGGCGTGGACATCGTGCTGCCGGATTTCAGCTATATCGAAAAAAACCGCGACCGGATCAAGGGCATCGTGATCACCCACGGGCATGAGGACCATATCGGCGGGCTGCCGTACCTGCTCAAGCAGGTCAAGCTGCCGCTGTACGGCACCCGGCTGACCCTGGCGCTGGTGGAATCCAAGCTCAAGGAGCACGGCCTTGCCGGCAAGGTCAGCCTGAATGTGGTCAATCCCGGCGGGGTGATCCAGTTCGGGGCGGTGTCGGTGGAGTTCATCAACGTCAACCACTCGATCCCGGACGCGGTGGCGCTCGGCATCAAGACGCCGGCCGGCTACGTGGTGCATACCGGCGACTTCAAGATCGACTGCACGCCGATTCACGGCAGCATGATCGACCTGACCCGTTTCGGCGAGCTCGGCCGCGAGGGCGTGCTCGCGCTGATGGCGGATTCCACCAACGCGGAGCGCCCCGGCTACACGCCGAGCGAGCGCACGGTGGGCGAGAGCTTCGCCAACCTGTTCCGCAAGGCGGAAAACAAGCGGATCATCATTGCTACCTTCTCGTCCAACCTGCACCGCATCCAGCAGATTGTGGATGCCGCGGTGCGGGACGGCCGCAAGGTGGCGGTGTCCGGGCGCAGCATGATCAATTTCGTCAGCATCGCCACCGAGCTCGGCTATCTCACCGTGCCGCAGGGGCTGATGGTGGATATGGATGTGATCAACCGCTACCCGAAGGACAAGATGACCATCATCACCACCGGCAGCCAGGGCGAGCCGATGTCCGCGCTCAGCCGCATGGCGTTTTCCGACCACCGGCAGGTGGAGGTCGGGCCGGACGATTATATCATCATCTCCGCCAACCCGATCCCCGGCAACGAGAAAACCGTCGGCCGGGTGGTCAACGAGCTGATGAAGCGCGGGTGCGACGTGGTGTATGAAAAGATGTACGATGTACACGTTTCCGGCCACGCCTGCCAGGAGGAGCTCAAAATCATCCACGGGCTGACCCGCCCGAAATATTTTATCCCGGTTCACGGCGAGCAGAAGCACCTGCACAAGCACGCCGGCATCGCCAGAGCGATGGGGATGGACGACAAGCATATCCTGATTTCGGACATCGGCAAGGTTATCGAGCTTACCCCCGACAAGATGGAGGTGGTCGGTTCGGTGCCGGCCGGGCAGGTGCTGGTGGACGGCCTTGGCGTCGGCGACGTCGGCAGCATTGTGCTGCGCGACCGCAAGCATCTGGCGGAGGACGGCCTGATCGTGGTGGTCGCGACCATCGACCCGGCTTCCGGCGAGGTGGTGTCCGGGCCGGATATCGTTTCCCGCGGCTTTGTGTATGTGCGGGAGTCCGAAAGCCTGATCGACGACGCGCGGGCCAGGGCGCGTGCGGTGCTCGAGGAGTGCTGCCGCGACCATTCCTACGACTGGACGACGATGAAAACCCGGGTGCGCGACGAGCTGTCCCGGATGCTGTTCCAGAAGACCAAGCGCAGCCCGATGATACTGCCGATTATCATGGATATCTGAACCGACAGGGCGGCCGTGTGCGTGCGGCCGCCCTGCGGATGCTTTCCGGCGTGGGCCGGGTACTGCCGGCGAAAGGATGTGTGGCATGAAGAAAACAGGGAAAAAGGGACGCTTCTGGGAGCTGATGCCGGCGGCGGCGGTACTGGGATTGCTTGCGGTCATCCTGACCGGTGTGACCTTCTTTCTCAACCGCACCGTGTTTTTCGTCGAGCTGATCGCCCTGGCGGCGGCCGCCGCGTTTGCGGGCTGGCGCATTGTGCGCATACAGCGCAGCATCAGCCGGTATATGAGCCGGATCCTCCGTCAGCTCAATCAGGCGGACCAGGATTCGCTTGCCGCTTTCCCGCTGCCGGTGCTGGTGCTTTCCGACGAAGGGGAAGTGATCTGGTACAACGGCCTGTTCCGCAGCCATGTGCTCGACGGCGACGAGGCGTTCGGGGATTCGGTCGGCCGCATGACCGGTGGGAAAACCATGCAGGAGGTGGCCCGGCGCCGCCAGCTGGAGGTGGCCTGCGGCGGGCGGCAGTATACGGTGTATACCGGCGACGTCCGGGTGCGGGACGCCACGCTTTATGTGCTGTATTATGTGGATGACACCGAGCTCAAGCGGGTGGCGGAGGAATACGCGCTCAGCCGGCCGGCGGTGATGCTCATCTACATAGACAACATCGAGGAGCTTATGCAGAATATGCGCGACAGCGAGCGCGCGCAGCTGGCCGGCCGGGTGGAAACCCTGCTGGAGGACTGGGTCGCGTCGCTGTCCGGCATCCTGCGCAAATACAGCGCCGACCGCTTCCTTGTGGTGATCGAGCAGCGGTATCTCCAGCCGGTGCTCGACGGCCGCTTCGAGATCCTCGACCGGGTGCGGGCCATCCAGACCGCCGACCATGTCAGCCTGACGCTGTCCATCGGGCTCGGTCAGGGCGACACCTTCCGGGACTGCGAGAGCATGGCGCGCCAGGCGCTGGATATGGCGCTCGGCCGCGGCGGCGACCAGGCGGCGGTGAAGACCAAAAACGGTTTTGATTTCTTCGGCGGCGTGTCCAAAGGGGTGGAGCGCCGCACCAAGGTGCGCACCCGCGTGGTGGCTTCGGCTCTGGCCGAGCTGATCGCCGGCAGCGATACCGTGCTGGTGATGGGGCACCGCTTCTCGGACCTCGACTGCCTCGGCTCGGCGGTGGCGCTGACGGCTGCGGCGCGCGGGGTGGACCGCACCGCCTATACGGTGGTCCGGCGGGGAACCACTCTGGCCGGTGAGCTGATCGGCCGGTTTGAAGACGCCGGCCGGGGCGACGTGTTTATCGAACCGGAGCAGGCCATGCCGCTGCTGACCAAAAAGACGCTGCTGATTATCACCGACACCCACAACCCCGCGATGCTGGAGTCCGAGCCGCTGTACCGTGCGGCGCAGACGGTGGTGGTGGTGGACCATCACCGCAAGATGGTCAATTACATCAGCGATGCGGTGATTTTCTACCACGAGCCGTATTCCTCCTCCGCGAGCGAAATGGTGGCGGAGCTGGTGCAGTATATGGGCGGCCGGGGCATCGCCCGGCTGGAGGCGGAGGCGCTGCTGGCCGGCATCATGCTGGACACCCGCAGCTTCGTGATGAAAGCCGGCGTGCGCACCTTTGAGGCGGCGGCGTATCTGCGCAAGCTCGGCGCCGACACGGTGGAGGTCAAGCGGATGTTCTCCGGCAGCATGGAGCTTTACCGCAAGAAATCCGCGATTATCGCGGGGGCGGAGATCTACCGCCGCACCGCGATTTCCTGCGACGAAGAGGGCGGAACCGAGGTGCGGGTCGCCGCGGCGCAGGCCGCCGACGAGCTGCTGTCCATCAAGGGGGTGGACGCCTCATTCACCCTGTTCATGGATAACGGTACGGTGAACATTTCGGCGCGCTCGATGGGCGATTTCAATGTGCAGCTGGTCATGGAAGCGCTCGGCGGCGGCGGCCATCTGACGATGGCGGGGGCGCAGCTTTCCGGCGTGACCATCGAGCAGGCCCGCCAGCGGCTGATACAGGCCATCGACGAACACTGGCAGTCCCGTGAGCATGCGCTCGCGGTGCAGAATGCCAAGGAATAACCGATACAAGGAAAGGCAGGTTTTCGATTATGAAGGTCATACTCAAGCAGGATGTTAAGGGACAGGGGAAAAAGGGAGAGCTGGTCAATGTATCCGACGGGTACGCCCGCAATTTCCTGTTTCCCCGCGGGCTGGCCGCTGAGGCGGATGCCCAGGCGATGAATGAGCTGAAAAACCGGGAGGAATCCATCCGGCATCATGCCGAGATGGAGAAAAAGGCGGCGCAGGAAACCGCGGCAAAGCTGAAGGGGCAGACCCTCAAGCTGACCGCGCGCGCCGGTCAGGGCGGCAAGCTGTTCGGCTCGGTGACCACCAAGGAGGTGGCGGAGGAGCTCGGCCGGCAGTTCGGCGTCACGGTGGATAAGCGCAAGATCGCGATGAACGATATCAAGGCGTTTGGCTCATACACGGCCGAAATCAAGCTGCTGCAGGGCATCACGGCCGAGATCACGGTTATGGTGACCGAATAAACCCGAAAGGCATGGAGTGACGATGCAGGAGAATGCGACCTATACCGACGGGATGAACCTGCCGTATTCCCTTGAAGCGGAACAGGCGGTGCTCGGTGCGGTGCTGATGCAGCCGCAGTGTCTGGATCAGGTGATCTCGGACGGCCTGCGCGCGGAGCAGTTCTATCTGCCCGAGCATCAGGCAATTTACCGGGTGATGAGCGGCAAGATGATGGAATCCCAGCCGATCGACTTCGTCACGGTGCTCGAAGCGCTCAAGGCGGACGGCTTTTTTTCCGGCGAAGACGGCAAGGGGTATCTGCTCAAGCTCGCGCAGATGGTGCCCTCGATATCCAATGTCGGCAACTATGCCCGGATCATCCGGGAAAAGGCCGACGTGCGCCAGCTCATCCAGGCGGCGCGGGAGATTGCCGAGGATGCGATGGATCCTTCGGTCGAGCCGGCGCTGCTGCTGGATGCGGCAGAACAGAAAATCTACGATATCCGGCAGGACCGCCAGCAGGGCGGGCTGCTGCCGATTTCCGAGGTGCTGGCCTCCAACTTCGAGATGTTCAACAAGCTCGCCTCGAGTGAGCGCAGCGACTATGTGGGCATCCCTTCCGGCATCTCGGCGCTCGATGCGGTGACCACCGGCCTCAACCGCTCCGACCTGATTATCGTCGGCGCGCGTCCCGGCATGGGCAAAACCAGCTTTGTGCTCAATGTCGCGCGCAACGTGGCGGTGCAGCAGAAGCGCACGGTGGCGGTGTTTTCGCTGGAAATGTCCCGCGAGCAGCTGGTCAACCGCCTGCTTTCCGCCGAAGCGCGGGTGTCGAGCAAAAAGCTGCGGGTGGGCAATCTGACCGCGGACGAGTGGGGCCGCATTGCGACGGCGGCCGGCGTGCTGCACAATGCGCCGATCTTCCTCGACGATACCTCCAGCATTACGGTGCCGGAGATGAAGGCGAGGCTGCGCCGCATCAAGAACCTCAGCTTCGTGGTGGTCGATTACCTGCAGCTGATGCATTCGCCCAAAAAGACCGACAACCGCGTGCAGGAGGTGTCGGAAATCACCCGCAGCCTGAAGATCATGGCCAAGGAGCTCAATGTGCCGCTGATGGTCTGCGCGCAGCTGGCGCGTACCACCGAAAAGCAGGCGAACCACAAGCCCGGCCTGTCCGACCTGCGGGAATCCGGTTCCATCGAACAGGACGCCGACCAGGTGCTGTTCCTGTTCCGCGAGGACTATTACCGCAACGAAAAGGAGGACGGTGCCGCCTCCGACAGCAACCAGGCCGAAATCATCGTGGCCAAAAACCGTCACGGTGAGCTGGATAACGTGCAGGTCAACTGGTCGGGTGAATTCACCCAGTTCTCCAGTCTGGAGCTGCACCGCAGCGAGATGTGAAAAAGAGAAGGAAAAGCGGCTGGCTGACAGCCGCTTTTCCGCAATCGTCGGGGTTATCCGGCGCAGACCGAAGCCGTTCAGGCAGCGGCGGAGAAAGGTGGGGAGGAAAGTGGCCTACCGGAAAGAGGAGGCTCCGGCGGGGCTTGCCGGCAAAGCGGCGGCGTTTGCCCGCCGGGAGGCGCTGCTTCAGCCCGGCGACCGGGTGCTGGCGGCCGTTTCCGGCGGTGCGGATTCGGTGGCGCTGCTGTACTGGCTGTGCGCCGAATGCGCGGCGGGAAGGGTGGCCGGCGTGGCGGCGGCGCACCTGCATCACGGGCTGCGCGGGGAAGAGGCCGACCGCGACGAGGCGTTTGTCCGCCGCCTTTGCGAAAAGCGCGGTGTGCCGCTGCATATCCGCCGCGAGGATGTCGGCGCGCGGGCGAAGGAAGCCGGCGAGGGCATCGAGGAGGCGGGCCGGCGGCTGCGCTATGCGTTTTTTGACGAAATCGCCCGGACGGAAGGGTATGACCGCATCGCGACGGCGCATACCCTGAGCGATAACGTGGAAACGGTGCTGCTGCATATGACGCGGGGGTGCGGCCCCGACGGGCTGTGCGGCATCGCGCCTTCGCGCGGCCGGCTGATCCGGCCGCTGCTCACCTGCACGCGGGAAGAGGTGGAGGCATACTGCCGCGCGTGCGGGCTGGATTTTGTCACCGACAGCACCAATGCGGATGTCGCTTACGCGCGCAACCGCGTGCGCGGCCGGGTGGTTCCCGAAATGGAGCGGATCAACCCGAAGATGCAGGAGGCGTTCGGCCGGCTGATCCGGCAGGCGCGCTGCGATGCGGCGTTCTGGGACAGGCAGGTGCAGGGCGCCCTGCACCGGGCGGAGGACGAGGCGGGCCGTTACCGCCTGTCGGCGCTGCGGGAGCTGCCGGAGGCGGTGCGCCTGCGGGTGCTGCGTGCGGCGGTGCGCCAGCGGCAGGCGGGCGAGTGCGGGGAAGAGGCGCTGCGCCGGCTGGATGCGCTGCTGTATGCCGACGGCGCGTGCACGCTGCCCGGCGGCCTTCAGGCGGAAAGCTGTGCCGCCGGGGACCGTCTGCGTCTGTTTTTTTCCGCTCCGCCGGCGGAAAACGCGGCCAGATGCCCGGCGGCTTTGGGAAAAGTGATGACTTTTTTGGCGAAAAACTACCGCCTTGATGTGATTTTGGCAGAAGATTACCGCAAAGGGCAGAAAGTTCACAAAAACTTATTAAAAAATACGCTCGACTATGATAAGATAATAGGCGATCTGTATCTGCGCGCGCGGCTTCCGGGAGATGCGTACCATCCGGCCGGCCGCGGCGTGGGCAAACGGATTAAACAATTATTCAATGAAGCGCATATTGCCGAAGAACGGCGCCGCTGCTGGCCGGTTCTCTGCGACGATGCGGGCATTGTGCTGCTGCCGGGTTTCGGCTGCGACGAAAGGGTGCGGCCGGACGATTCGACGCGGCGTGTGCTGGTTCTTACAGAAGAACCGCTGCGGGAGGCTGAATTTGGCGAAAGGATTGGAGAAGCGAATGGGTATACATAATGATGTCTCGGAAATCCTGTATACAGAGGAAAAGCTGGCACAGATTGTAAAAGACATGGGAAAACGCATAAGTGAAGATTACCGGGACAAAAATCTGTTTATGGTCAGCGTCCTGAAAGGCTCGCTGATTTTTATGGCGGACCTGATGCGTGCCATCGATATTCCCTGTGCGATTGATTTCCTGTCGGTGTCCAGCTACGGCGCCGGCACAACCACCTCCGGCGCGGTGCGCATCCTCAAGGATCTGGACTGCTCTCTCGAGGGCAAGGATATCCTGGTGGTGGAAGATATTCTGGACTCCGGCGTGACGCTGTCCTACCTGCTGAAAACCCTTTCCGCGCGCAAACCGAGCAGCATCCGGCTGTGCACGCTGCTCGACAAGCCCGAACGCCGCCGCGTGCCGATTACGCCGGATTATGTCGGCGCCGTGGTTCCGGATGAATTCATTGTGGGCTACGGCCTGGACTATGCGGAGCGATACCGCAACCTGCCGTATATCGGTGTGCTCAAGCCGGAAATTTATTCTGAATAAAGGCGCTGTGCCGTCCCTATTCAGAAGGAGGAGTGAACTCGGATGGAACCCAACACTAACGATACGGGCAAATTGATCCGCAATCTGGCCCTGTTTATCGGTATCCCGCTGGTCTGCTTTTTGGTGGTTTCCCTGTTCTGGGGTATGCGGCCCGCCAGCAAGGAAGCGCCGTATTCCACCTATGTGAACTATTTCAAGGACAACAAGGTGGAGGAGTTCTCGCTCAATCTCGGCAACGGCAAGCTTAAGCTGCTGCTGCGGGAGGAATACCGCGAGGATGTCAACCGCGACGGGCAGATCACCGAGCGTGACGTGATTTCCTATACGGTGCCCAACGTCAGCGTGTTTTTGAACGATATCGAGGATTACCGAAAGGAATTCCTTGGAAATGAATACGATTTTGAGCCGGAAAGCTCGCTGCCGCTGATTTTCAATCTGCTGCCGTCGCTGCTCATCGTGGTGCTGTTTATCGCGATGTGGGTGATGATGCGCCGGTCGCTGTCCTCCATCGACGGCGGCAAGGCGATGGGCTTCGGCAAGGCGCGCATCAAGCAGCCGGCGGATGAAAAGCGCAAAACCACCTTCGCGGATGTCGCGGGGGCGGACGAGGAAAAGGAAGAACTGCGGGAGATCGTGGACTTCCTGAAATCGCCGAAAAAGTTCAAGGAGCTGGGCGCTCACGTGCCGAAGGGCGTCCTTCTGGTGGGCCCTCCCGGTACCGGTAAAACGCTGCTCGCCCGCGCCGTATCCGGCGAGGCTGGCGTGCCGTTTTTCTCCATTTCCGGTTCGGACTTCGTGGAAATGTATGTCGGCGTCGGTGCGTCGCGTGTGCGCGACCTGTTCGATCAGGCGAAGAAAAGCTCGCCCTGCATCATCTTTATCGACGAAATCGATGCGGTCGGCCGTCAGCGCGGCGCCGGTCTTGGCGGCGGGCATGACGAGCGCGAGCAGACCCTCAACCAGCTGCTCGTGGAGATGGACGGCTTCGGCGCGAACGAAGGCGTCATCATGATCGCCGCGACCAACCGGCCGGACGTTCTCGACCCGGCGCTCATGCGTCCCGGCCGTTTCGACCGTCAGGTGGTGGTCAATTACCCGGATATCAAGGGCCGTGAGGCTATCCTGAAGGTGCATGCCCGCGGCAAGCCGCTGGCGCCGGATGTGGACCTCAGCACCATTGCGAAATCCACCGCCGGTTTCACCGGCGCGGATCTGGAAAACCTGCTCAACGAGGCGGCGCTGCTCGCGGCGCGCAAAAACCTGCACTCGATCACCATGCCGGAGATCGAGGAGGCGACCATCAAGGTCATTGTGGGCACCGAAAAACGCAGCCATGTCATTACCGACAAGGAGAAAAGGCTCACCTCCTATCACGAGGCGGGGCATGCGGTGGTCACCTACTACTGTCCGACGCAGGATCCGGTGCATCAGATTTCGGTTATTCCGCGCGGCATGGCGGGCGGCTACACGATGAGCCTGCCGCAGCAGGACCGCTCTTATCGCGTCAAGAAGGAAATGCTGGAGGATATTCAGGTGATGCTCGGCGGCCGCGTTGCCGAGGCGCTGGTGTTGGAAGACATTTCGACCGGCGCTTCGAACGATATCGAACGGGCCACCGAAACGGCGCGTAAAATGGTGATTAAATACGGCATGAGCGAGAAGCTCGGGCCGATCATGTTTGGTTCCTCCGAATCCAACGAGGTGTTCCTCGGCCGCGATTTCGGCCACACCCGGAACTATTCCGAAGAGGTTGCGGCGCAGATCGACGAGGAGATCAACGCCATCATTACCCAGAGCTATCAGGAAACCACCCGCAAGCTGACCGAGCATATGGATAAGCTGCACGCGGTGGCGCAGTATCTGTTCCAGAACGAAAAGATGGACGGCGAACAGTTTGCCGCGCTGATGGAGGGCAAGCCGGTTCCCGGCACTCCGCAGCCGGAGATGCCTGCCATGCCGGAGGTGGCGGATGTCCCGTCGGCGGACGATGTCCCGCCGGCAGACGGCGAGCTGCCGCACTGATGATGAGAGAATGAAGAGAAACAGGCCGCCCGCAGGGGGCGGCCTGTTTCGGAGACGGTCGAAAAAGGAATAATCTCCCGGCAGGGGCGGTGTGTTCGAGGGCGCAAAGCGCCCTCACAGCGTGTCGAAAAACTGGTTTACCGATAGCAAGTTGCACAAATGCGGCGTGACGCGCTGCATCGGGAAACCCCTTGATAGGGTTTCCCACGACGAGGCAGCCCACCGGGCTGCCTCGTCTCCCTTCCTGATCTTTAGGAAAGCAAAGAATTTCGCGTCCTGTGGGACGCTCGAGGAAGCGTAGCTTCCTCGGCGAGTTTCGCCGCAGGCGAAACATCGCGGCCCTTGTGTGATGTTTGCCGCTTTGCGGCAAACTCACCGCGGACGTAACCGTCCGCGATTCCACCGCCTTTTGAAAAAGGCGGGCGAAAACTTTTTGTGCAGTATTTTTTGCAAAATGACTTCTTCGACAGACTGCGAGGGCGCAAAGCGCCCTCAACTGTACGATGTTCCGCCGATGGCGGAACTCGTCGAGGCTGCGTAAGCAGATCTCGAAGCCCCCTCCGCGTCGAGCGAAGCGGATAAACCCGCCCGCAGGCGACAAAAGTTGGGGAAAATCGTCTGATTTTCCCCAACTTTGCATCGGCTTGGAGAAAAGGACGGCATAAGCCGGACTTTTTCGACAAGCGGAGAAACAGGCCGCCCGCAGGTGGCGGCCTGTTTTTGTCCGGGAACAGCAGAAAGAAAGGATGAAAAAGCCATGCCGTACGATTTCAAAAAGGCCGATAAGGCATTTTATCTGCCCGGGACACGGCCGGTTATAGTCGATGTGCCGGAGATGACCTATATTGCCGTGGACGGTACCGGCGACCCGAATGAGGAAAACGGCGCGTACAGCCGGGCGGTCGGGCTGCTGTATGCGCTGTCGTACACCATCAAAATGAGCGAAAAGGCGGGCCGGGCGATTGACGGCTTTTTTGCTTACGTGGTGCCGCCGCTTGAAGGGCTGTGGTGGATGGCGGATGGCGAGGCGGCGGTGGATTACAGCCGGAAATCGGCGTTTTGCTGGACGGCGATGATCCGCCAGCCGGATTTTGTGGACGACGAAGTGTTTGGCTGGGCCTGCGATCAGGTACGGCTGAAAAAGAAGCTGGATCCGTCTGCGGCGCGCCGGCTGACGCTGGCCGAGGGCCTGTGTGTACAGTGCATGCATATCGGCCCGTATGATGCGGAGCCGGACACCGTGCGGCGGATGGAACGCTTTGCGGAGGAAAACGGCTATTGCCCGGATTTTTGTGCCGGCCGCCGGCATCATGAAATCTATCTGGGGGACCCGCGCAAAACCGCGCCCGAAAGGCTGCGCACCGTGATCCGGCATCCCGTGCGCGGCAAGCGTTGATTTTCGCGTGGTTGTTTTTATTGAGGGTGTCGGTGGTTTGTCAGCCGATACAACGCTGCGGTTTGCCGCTCCCTGCATTTCTGCCGGAGAGGCCATTTGATCCGGGAGAGACGTTGTGGCTTAAAGCGGCCTTTTTTCCCTAGTTAAACCCAAACGGCGGCAAACGAAAAACGTTTGCCGCCGTTTCCATGCTTCTATTCTGCCGGGCCAGCCGGCGGGTCTTCCGCCTTGTGGACAGCCTGGCCGAGCGCCTCGGTCAGAGTCTGTCCGCCGGAAAGCGCTTGTGTGCAGATGTCTGCACTTACCCGGCCGTCCGTCAGCCATATGGCGCGGCCGACGTGGGCGGACCAGTCTTTCCACAGCGGGGAAGCGACCAGTACGGTGGGATGCCGGTCTGAAAAAGACGAAAGGACGCTCTGCAGCGCAAGGGATGCGGTCCGGACATCAGCAGAAAAGGTGCTGTCCAGCAGCAGATAAACGCAGCCGCGTGCCATGCCGCAGGCCAGTTCAATGCAGCTGCGCTCGTAAGCCGTCAGCCTGCTCAGCGGCTGCCGCTGCGGAATATCCATTTTCCGCAGGCGGTATGTATACCCTTCCGCATCGAAATTCGTCCAGAAGAGCGAAGCGAGTTCGGCAACGCCGTCGGCGGAAAGGAAAGGGGGAAGGGTGCCTTTAGCGGTAAAATAGGCTATCCGCCGCAGCTGATCGGCGTGCGTGGGAAGATCATCGAAGCGGATGGTGCCGCGGCTGTATTTCTCCAGTCCGCCCACAATCCGCAGCAGGGCACTTTTGCCGCAGTCTGCCCGGCCGGTCAGCAGAACGGTCTGGCCGTCCGGAATCGCCAATGTCACACCGTTGAGAAACGGCTGGCCGTTCCGGCGGCTGGCCAAATCCTGAATCTGCAGCATCGCAGTGCCTCCTTGGGTTTAAAATGAGCAGGCTCGGACAAAGCCTGATTTCGGCGGTGTGAAGAAAAGCGGTACATCGCTGCCTTCTCTTGCCATGCGCCGGCCCGCTGAGGACGAAAACGCCGGCAGGCGCTGCCCTGCATCGGTTGAGGCGGGTGGGGGCGAGCCTGCTCATCTTACTTTAATGACAAATCGTAGTATTCCCGTACCGGCAGCGGTTCCTGTGCGGAGATCGACTGCTCGGCATAGCGGGCGTCATCCACTGCACTGGAAACAACGGCGCCGCTGTAAACCAGACGGCCGTCATCGTAGATGTTGAGCAGAAGATGGGTATCGAATACCCCCGTGGGGTACTGTGTGGGAACCGACTTCAGGGTATACAGGCGTTCGTTTTTCCAGAGCACAAGGGATGGGCGCCACGAAATATAGCCCCGAGAATCGGTACAGCTGGCTTCAATGGCGCACGAGGTGCCGCTGAGCAGAAAATAGTTGGTCGCCCGCACCTCGTCGTCAAAAATGCTGGGGATTTCCAGGACAGCCTGCTCTTTTCCGACCGTGGTAAACTGGTAGACGGGCAGCTGATCGCCGTTCTCTTCCCGCTCGAGCGGGACCCCCAGGGAAGTATCGCCGACAAAAGTCAGCGTTTGGGGATCAAACCAGCGCAGCACGATCTCTCCGCCGTCCAGAAGAAGAAAAACCATGCGGTCGCCGACCACTTCCATACCGAAGATCTGCACATTGCCGTCCTCCAGATCAATCGGCGCCAGATTCGGCAGTTCAATCTGATAGTAGCGGCTGTCATTCGGGAGAACCGGCTGGTCGCCGGCAGGGCTTTCCAGCGCTTCGGTAATATCGTACAGGCCGCCGAATCCGCGGCAGTCGGCACCGGTGCGGGTGAAAATATACGTTTTCTCTCCCGCCTGGCGGATCAGGTACGGCTGTGCATCCTGCTCGCCGGTGCGCAGCCCCCATAATCGCATATAATAGGTGGGAAACAGGGCTTTCGGATCCTTTTGCGGAGCAAATTCAAGCTCAAGCTTGGCGCCCTCTTTGCCGTACACGACGTCGGTGACAAAAAGAAAATCGCTGTCCGGGCCCTCGATGGCATAGTACAGCTGGGCATAATCGGTTACCAGCAGGGTATAGCCTTCGGTATAGGCGTCCTCGGAATGGTCCTCCACCTTTGCCCCCTGCGCGGGAAGCAGGTAGTTGATTTTTTTGATCGGCAGGGAAGAATGATCAAAGGAATTCAGGAACTCCTCGCTGCTGGCGGAAAACGATTGACTGACCGTATAATCGCCGTCGCCGATGTGCAGGGTAAACGCACTTTTCTGCCGCGTGTCGGCCAGCAGCCCGCTGATAGTAACGTCATCCGCGGGACTCAGTGAGCCGAACATCGTCTGCAGATGCAGGTTGTTGTCCCGTACGGCGACCGCAAACCAGCCCCAGACAATACACAGGACGGCAGCGGTGACGACGGCCGCCACGATGACCATGTGCCTGCGGATTTTTTTGATCATGAACAGACCGCCCCTTTCCGTTGTGTTCCGCTGCCGTACCGCTTATTCTGTCCCTTCCGCCTGCTCATGCTGCATCCAGCGGGCGTTGGTATCATAGCGCAGCACCGCGCCGCTTTTGAGGGCATACAGGCTGCTGCCGCAGAAAAACAGGAAAAAGACCAGCTGCGCGGCAAGCCGGAGCCAGAGAAACCACGCGGAGGGTGAAGACAGATTTTCCATATGAAACAGCTGTATATAACCGACGGCCCAGATCAGGGTCCAGAACAGGTTCCCATAATGCCGGCTCATGAGCGAAAAGTTCAGGCAGAGCACCCCGGCACCCGGCGTGAGCAGGATCGCGGCGGTGCGCAGCGCATCGGGAATGGACAGCGGGGTGAACAGATGCAGGGAAGTGGTGCGGACGAAAGCCAGCGGCAGATACTGGCGCATGTAGCCCAGCCCGTCAAACAGCGGCTTCGAGGAGGCCAGCGGCATCAAGGCGCCGCAGAGCATGGCCAGCAGCATGTGCATCACCACGACGATGGTGAGCATCAGCAGGATGGCCAGATAGAAAGCACTGAAAATGGTCGTGCGGGATAGGGGAAGCCGAAGAAACGTATAAATCGAGCGGGAGGACCAGCACAGTTCATATACCGTATGGAGGCTGAGCAGAATGACGAGAAGGAAAGCCAGGTAAAACAGCGCCGGCACCCCAGCCAGCCCCAAAAGATAGTCAAAGCGATAGGTCCCCGGCTCGGCCAGACGGACCAGCGCCAGGAAACTGCCCAGGGACAACCCGGTGATGACCGCCAGCACCGGCAGCACCTTTTTCCCAAGGCGCAGAAAGAACAGATTTGTCAGCGCCAGCACGGGCGGCTCACCTCCTTTTGCACGCTATTGTACCGCGAATCCCCCCGCGTGTCAATCAATCGCCGGCAGAATAGATCTCCCGGCCGGCCTTGATGGTGCTCCGGATCCGGATATCCGGGGGAAGTTCATCCGGCATCTCCAGAGGGCTGCGGCTCAGGATCACCATGTCGGCGGTTTTTCCGGTCTGCAGGGTGCCTTTGCAGCGCTCCTCGTGGTATTGATAGGCCGCATAGGCGGTCACGCCCTGCAGCGCCGTATAGACATCGACCCGCTCGTCTTTGCCGAGAAGGCGGCCCTGCCGCGTCATGCGGCGCACCGCACACGAGACGGTGCCGAGCATATCCGGCGGCAGCACCGGCGTGTCCTGATGCAGGGTAAAGGGAATCCCCAGCCGCTTGGTCGAGGCGACAGGGCTGATGGTTTCGGCGCGCTGCGGGCCGAAGTTCTGCCAGTGCACGTCGCCCCAGTGGTAAACGTGCGCGACGAAATAGCTGGGAATCAGGGACAGCTGCCGCACGCGCAGCAGCTGATCCGGCCGCATCAGCTGGGCGTGGATGATGACGTTGCGCTCGCGGGAGGGGCGTTCGTGCGCGGCGAGAAGCTGGTCGATGGCGGCGTCGCCGTTGCAGTGGGTCAGCAGCTGACGATGCTCCCGTCCGGCCTGCTGCACAAAGGCACGCACCTGCGCATCGGAATAGATCGGGTAACCGCGGTAGTTGGACGGCTGCCCCTCCTGCGGGGCGTAGGGCCTGGTCATCCAGGCGGTGCGCCCCTGCGGCGAGCCGTCGAGAAACAGCTTATACCCGCCGATGCGGAAATGGCCGCGATAGTCCTTCCAGCGGCCGCCGTACTGCTGCATCTGGCCGGCATGTTCCTTGATGTCGATATAGCCGACGGTGTCCAGAAACAGCCGGCCGTCCTCCGCCGCGCGGCACAGCAGCGGCAGCTCCCTGTCCCGCATATACCCTTCCTGTACGGTGGTTATGCCGCAGGAGGCATAAACCTGCTGGGCTTTTTCGAGCAGGCGCAGCATTTCCTCCCCGTCCGCCGGCGGCACCAGGGCAGAAAGCTGGATGAAGGCGTTTTCCTCCAGGTAGCCGCTGGGTTCACGGCTGTCCGGCAGCCGGCCGATGACGCCGCCTTCCGGATCGGGGGTGGAGGCATCGATGCCGGCCAGGCGCAGCGCCGCCGAGTTGGCGCAGCCCATGTGCCCGGAAGCGTGGCTGATCAGCACCGGATGCGCCGGCGCCGCCTTATCCAGCAGCTCTTTTGCCGGATGCTGTTTTTCCGCCAGCAGCGTGTGGTCGTAGCCGAACCCGATGAGAAAACGGCCCGCCGGCACGCTGTTTTTCTTTTGAAATTCCGTCAGCGCCTGCGCAATATCTTCAAAACACCGGCAGCCGGCAAGGGAGACGAACCGCATGCTGTCGGCGAGCTGCACGATATGGCTGTGCGGATCGATAAACGCAGGCAGCAGCGCGCCGCCCTGAAGATCCACGACCCGGGCATCCGCGCCGGCGAGGGCACGCATGTCGGCAAGGCGGCCGACGCCGCGGATGACGCCGTCTTCTTCCACAAGCGCCTCGTGTACGGCGGGAGAAATCATCGTAATGACCGAACCGCCGCAGTACAGGGTTTTTCCCATGTTATCCACACAATTCTTTCTTTGGCCGGAAACGGCGGCACAGCCCCGCCCCGGTATGCCGTTCTTTTTTCGCAGAGACATGCTGTGCGGTTATTTTATTGTATACCGAAACGCCCGGCAGTTATACCGGATTTTGTGAACAAAAAGAGTCCCCGCGAGATTTCTCCCACGGGGATTGAAGCGCGTCGAAAAACGGGTTTGCCGACAGCCGTCTGCACAAACGCGGCTTCACACCGCATCGGGAAACCCCTGGATAGGGTTTCCCGCGACGAGGCAGCCCACCGGGCTGCCTCGTCTCCCTTCCTGATCCTTATGAAGGCAGAGCCTTGACTCCCTCTTGCGGTGCCCGGCTCCGTCATCGGCGGACACGCCGCCTCGCCGATCGCCGACCGCGGCGCCAACCCTTGCTCCCTTCTTCCGCCGCCGGCGGCGGTCGCAAGCGTTGCCTTTAAAAAAAGGCGGGCGAAAACGTTTTAGGGGATGGAAACCGTATTCAATATGGTTTGGATTTGGCGAAAAAGGCGACGCCGGTACAGCCGGGACCGGCGTGGGTGCCGACCACCGAACCGATTTCCGCCCGGCGCACATCCTTCCCGCCGAGAAAACCGCCGATCGTCTGCTCCAGCTCGGCCATCTTCTCCGGTGCGTTGGAGTGCCCCAGATGAATGGCGCCGCCGCCGTATTCTTCCTTAAGTTTTTCGGCTATCCATGCCATAGCGGCTTTCTGGCCGCGGGTCTTATGGATGTTGACGACCTTTCCGTCCTCGATGGTGACCAGCGGCTTGATGCCCAGCAGGGTGCCCACCGCTGCGCCGGCAGAGGACAGACGGCCGCCGAGTTTCAGGTATTTCAGGTCGTCGATCACCGCGTACAGCCGCAGGCGCGGCGCCAGGTTGGTTTCGACCCGCTCGTGAATTTCCCGGGCAGACATCCCCTCATCCCGCATACGGCAGGCTTCATATACCAGAAGCCCAAGCGGGAAGGTGACGTTCCGGGTGTCGGCCACGTAAACCGGGGCGTCCGGGAAGGCCTCCCGCGCCATGCAGGCCGAATGGTAGGTGCCGCTGAGCTCCTTGGAAATCGGCAGCACCACGATCTCGTCGCCCGCTTCCACCAGGGGAGCATACGCCTCTTCAAACCGTCCGGGAGGAATCTGCGCCGTTTTCGGCAGGGTATCGGATGCGGACAACCGCGCATAAAATTCCTGCGCGGTCAAATTTTCCCCTTCCACAAAACATTCATCCCCGAAAAATACCTGCAGCGGGATTTTGATAATATCCAGCCGGGCGCACTCCCCGGCGCTGATATCGCAGGAACCGTCAGCAATGATCCGTACAGCCATCGGATAGCCTCCTTAAAATACTTTGACAATCAAAGTAATTGCCGATTACCGAGTATAGCACCGGATGGCTGTTTTGTCAATACAGGGATGTCCGCGCCGCTTTTACCGTTTGTGCTGATGGCCGATGCTTTCTTGCAAAGGTACCCTTGACTGTGGTATAATCCAACCGACAAATCGGAAGTTATAAGGGTGTGAGATTATGAATATTGAAACAGAAAGGCTAATTCTGCGTCCGTTTCTCGAAAGTGATGCCGCGGATGTATTTGAATATTTAAGGGAGCCGATGGTAAATTGCTTTGCCTGTATGAAGATGAACTCGCTTGAGGAAGCGAAGGCGGCGATGAAGAACCGCATTGGAGAAACGGAATATTATTTTGCTATTGTATTAAAGGACACGGGAAAAGTCATCGGCGAGATAGACGCATATCCCGAACGCGCCGAACCGCACGACCAGGATGGTGATTCGCCGCTTGATACATTCAGCCCGTGCTGGATGCTGAATAAAGCGTATCATGGCCAGGGATATGCATATGAGGCGGCTTATGCTTTTTTTGACTATCTGTTCAGGGAAAAGGGTGCAAGACGCCTATACGCATATACTGAGGATTACAATATTTCAAGTCAGCGTCTTTGCGAAAAACTGGGTATGCGCAGGGAAGGCTTGTTTGTGGAATTTGTGTCCTTTGTCAAAAATCCCGACGGCACACCACATTATGAAAATACATATCAGTATGCCATTTTGAAAAAAGAGTGGATGTGATAACTTCCCGTTTGCTGGGCGGCTGTTGGGGATAGCAGCCGCTCTGATTACGCATATGGAAAGAATTTTCCGCAAGGCAGCATTAGGAGAGGCGTCTTGGAAGACCGCACGGCCGTATGGGACGAAAGGCCGCGGCGGGGCGGGGCAGCAGGCGGAAAAACGGCGGACGGCGTCGGGAAAGTTATTTTGCCGGAAAACCGTCCCTGCGCTTTTCCAACAGCAGCTGTTCCTTATTCGGACGGCTGTCGTCGAGCAGAAAAGGCGCCCAGCGATGGCTGCCGTCGTCCGCTTCCTGCGCGCAGGCCGGCAGGGCGGACAGATAAGCGGCGATACGCTCTTCGACCGGCTTTTCACAGGCTTCCGGGCCGAATCGCCGCACGATTGCGGTCAGCTCATACACCGGCAGGCCGATCGCGTGTGTTTCCACGTGAACCGTCGCGCAGGCCTGGCCAACGGCATGGCACAGCGCGATATCCTCCGGGGAGGTAAGCTCTTTGGCCGCCTGATGCGCCTGCAGCAGCGCTTTTTTGGCGATCGGCATTTTCACTTCGCCGGCCGCCCAGCGCCGGCAAAGCGCCACCGCCTGCTGCGGGCGGTCTTCCTGCGGCAGATGTGCCCGCAGTATGGCGAGCGGGCGTTGTACGCAGCGGAATGCCCACAGTACCAGCGTGCGGTGCCTGTGCTGCCGGATTTCGCCGAGCAGCTCCTGCAGGCACGGGCTTTCCCGGCTGAACAGGATCTGGTTATGCCGGCTCAGCCGGCGGCGGACATCCTCCATCCACATGTCCATCGCAGGATGCTCCTTTCCGCTTTGAAGAAATTTTCATTTTACCGCAAAGCCGGACAAAGGGCAAGGGCGATGCGGAAAAATTTTGCGGTCATTTCCGCGCGCGGTCTGCATATACTGGGATTGTGGTTCGCACGGCAAAAAGATTTTCTGTAAAAAATGGTATTTAGATCTTGACAATCGGCGCCGGTGTTAGTATACTGATACACGCGCTCCACTGAGAGGCGCAGATATGGCGACATAGCCAAGTGGTAAGGCATGGGTCTGCAAAACCCTGATTCCCCAGTTCGAATCTGGGTGTCGCCTCCAAAGCTGCGGCCGGCAATTCGTAATGAATTGTCGGCCGTTTTTTATTGCGCGGCCCGGCTGGAAGAGGAACCTCGTAACGGTGCACTATCTCCGGTCGAAGCTGGTCTGCGTGTTTATGAGGATAGATAAAAACAGGGACGGTCTGTATAGACTGTCCCTGTTTTTTTGCGGGCATACCAAGCTGCTTTTCAAGCGGCTTTCAGGTTGTCGGGAAAGTCATTCTGCAGAAAATACTACACAAAAGTTTTCGGCCGCCTTTTTCAAAAGGCGGTGGATTCCAAAGGCAAAGCCTTTGGTCGCGTCCCGCAGGACGCGAAACCCTTTGCTTTCATAAGGATCAGGAAGGGAGACGAGGCAGCCCGGTGGGCTGCCTCGTCGTGGGAAACCCTATCCAGGGGTTTCCCGATGCGGCGTGAAGCCGCATTTGTGCAGCCGGCTGTCGGCAAACCCGTTTTTCGACACGCTGCAAGCTGCTTTTCAAGCAGCTTTTTCTCCGATGCCGCCTGTTTTTAGTTTCTCCGGTTTTCACCCGGCGGGTGAAGCAAAGTGTGGATCACCCGTTTCAAAATAATGGACAGACACTCCTCCACACTTTTCTTATTCATTTTGGCAATATCTTCGTAGATGGTGGCTAATTCATCGTCTAATGAAACAACGTACTTTTTCATTTCCCCTCCATATGAACACTATCGCCTGCTTATATATGGACATTATATAGCTCATAATGGTGGATGTCAAGAGGTGAGCGTATGATTATTTACAACAGGCTTTGGGATACGATGAAACAGAGAGGAATTTCCACATACAGACTGCGTGAATCTTACGGATTTAACACAAAGACAATAGCCAAGCTTCGGCATAACGATACGGTTACTACCCAGACCTTAAACAAGCTTTGTTCTATATTGCATTGTAAACTTTCCGACATTGCTGAGTACAGAGAGGATTAAACTCGGCTGGCGGTTTTGCGATGAGGAGGATAACCAGATGGTTTGGGAAAGCGAACGGCTGTATGCCCGGCGGCTGACGCCGGAGGATTACGCGGAATGCTGCGCGCTGCTGCAGGACGCCGAGGTGATGTATGCCTACGAGCACGCGTTCAGCGATGCCGAGGTGCAGGAATGGCTGGACCGGCAGATCGCGCGCTACGCGGCCGACGGGTTCGGGCTGTGGGCGCTGGTGCGCCGGGAAGACGGCGCGGTGATCGGGCAGGCTGGGCTGACCATGCAGGAATGCGGCGGAAAGCGTCTGCCGGAAATCGGCTATCTGCTGAAAAAGGCGTTCTGGCATCAGGGCTATGCCACCGAGGCGGCTATGGCCTGCAAGGCCTATGCGTTCGGCGTGCTGGGGCTGGATGTGGTCTATTCCATCATCCGGGACAACAATTTCCCGTCTCAGCGGGTGGCGCAGCGCAACGGCATGGTGCCGGTCGGGCGCACGGTCAAGCATTATTACCATATGGATATGCCGCATATTCTCTACGCCGTGCGCGCGGGCGATACGGCGGGAGAGACGGCGAAAGATGCCTGAAGATTCCTTAAAACGGGTTTGCCGACAGCCGGCTGCACAAATGCGGCTTCACGCCGCATCGGGAAACCCCTGGATAGGGTTTCCCACGACGCGGCAGCCCACCGGGCTGCCGCGTCTCCCTTCCTGATCTTTATGAAGGCAAAGGGTTTCGCGTCCTGCGGGACGCGAGCCGGGGTTCCGCCCCGGCGCCCCGCCGCCTTTTTCAAAAGGCGGGCGAAAACTTCTTATGCCGTTTTTTCGGCAAAATGACTTCTTTGACTGCCTGTATCCGTCCCGGGTTATCCGGGGCGGATTTTTTTGTTCTATCCGGACAGGCCGTGGCATAGGTATACACCAGATACGGCTTGTACAAAAACGAAAGGGCGGGATACGGATGGACAAAGCGTTTCTTGCCGCGGCCGCCGGGCTGCCTGCCGCCTGGCAGGAGGCGATGCGGCGGCTGCCGGAGCCGGTGCAGGCGGCGGTGCAGGAAATCCGCCTGCGGGCCGGCGGGCCGCTCACGCTTTCCACCCCGCTGCACGAGTATGCGCTGACGCCGGACGGCCGGGCGCTGGAGCGTCCCTCGGCACAGGCGCTGTGCTGCACGGCGGCGCAGCTCAACGACTGTTTTCAGGCGCTGTGCGAGTATTCGGTACATACCCATCAGCAGGAGCTGCGGCACGGCTACATCAGCACCCGCAGCGGCTGCCGGGTCGGCGTGGCCGGGACGGCGGTGGTCGAAGACGGCGCGGTCGTCTCGGTGCGCACGCTGACCTCGCTGTGCATCCGGGTGGCGCGCAGCCATAACGGCTGCGCCGACGAGCTCAAGCGGCTGCTGGACAGGGACGGCCTGCGCGGGATGCTCATCTGCGGCGAACCGTCGAGCGGCAAAAGCAGCCTGCTGCGCGATCTGGCGCGGCAGCTCGCGGACGACGGGCGGCGGGTGGCGGTGGTGGACGAGCGCGGCGAGCTGTCCGGCCATCTGCCGCTGCCCCGCTGCGACGTGCTGAAGGGGTATCCGAAACCGGAGGGGATCCAGCAGGCGGTGCGGTGTCTGGCGCCGGATGTGGTGATATTCGACGAGCTGGGCACCGGGGAGGAAACCGATGCGGTATGCGCGGGGCTCAACGCCGGCGTGACGGCCATCGCCTCCGCGCACGGGCGGGATATCCCTTCTCTGCTGCGGCGGGAGCCGGTACACCGGGCGCTGCGCAGCGGCGCGTTTGAACAGGTGGTGCTGCTGGCCGGCCGGCAGCAGCCGGGACGGATCGCCGGCATACGGGAAGCGGGGGAGTGCTTGCATGAAATGGATCGGTTTGCTGCTGACGGCGCTGGCGGGGATCGGGCTGGGCGTATATGCCGCGCTGCGGCTGTACCGCCGCGCCGCCTGGCTTGAACAGGCCGCGGGGCTGGTCCGCTTTATGGCGGCGCAGATCCGCTATACCGCTGCGCCGGTCGGGGAGCTGCTCGACCGGGCCGCCGGGGCGGCCGAGTTTACCCGGCTGACCTTTCTGGCCGACTGCCGGCAGCGGCTCAGCCGGGGGGACGGCTTCCGCACCGCATGGCCGGAAAGCCTGCGGGAGCAGGCGGGCGCCGGCGGCGCGAACGGCGGGGATTGTGAACTGATGCAGCGGTTCGGGGAGGAGCTCGGCACCACCGATGTGGAAGGGCAGCTGGCCTCCTGCCGGCTGTATGCCGAACGCCTCGGTGAGCGGCTTGCGGCGGCGCGCCGGGCGGCGGCGGAAAAGGGAAGGCTGTACGTTACCCTCGGCGCTGCGGGCGGGCTTGCGGCGGTGCTCCTTTTATGGTAAGAGGACGGCGGTGGGCTGACCCCGCCGGGGGTAAAAACGCCGGCAGGCGCGGGCCTGCACAGGCTGAGGCGGGGGCGGCCCTGCTTATTTCGGGCCGGCGCACTTTCGTGTAAAGGCGGGCGGGGACACCCGCCGGGAAAGGGATGGTGGAGAACATGGATGTCGATCTGATTTTCAAAATTGCCGCTATCGGCATTATCGTCGCGGTGCTCAATCAGGTGCTGATCCGCTCCGGGCGCGAGGAACAGGCGATGCTGACCACGCTTGCGGGGCTGATTGTGGTGCTGTCGCTGATCGTGGTGGAGATCAGCGACCTGTTCCGCACGGTCAAATCCGTGTTCGGGTTATAAGCCATGGACATGGCGATGATTGTGGGCGTGGTGATGATCGCCGCTTTCCTGGCGGTGCTGCTGCGCCACCAGAAGCCGGAGTTTGCGATGGCGGTCGGCGTGCTCACCGGGATTGCGGTGCTGCTGCTGATCATCAGCAAAATCGTGCCGGTGTTCGATACCCTGCGGGACATGCTGGGCGCGGCCGGCCTGCCGGGCGAATACGGGCAGATCCTGTTCAAGGCGCTGGGGCTGTGCCTGCTGACCCAGCTGGCGGCGGACGCCTGCCGCGACGCGGGCGAAAACGCGATGGCGGCCAAGGCGGAGCTGGCCGGCAAGGCGGCGATGCTGCTGCTGTCGCTGCCGCTGTTTGAAAAGGTGGCGGAGCTTGCCGCTTCGCTGATCGGCGGAACGGGGGCGGGGACGGGATGAAACGGCTGAAACGGTTTTTCTTCCCTATCCTGCTGCTTCCGGTGCTGCTGGCCCTCCCGGCCGCGGCGGAGGAGGCCGATACGGCGCAGATTTACGGCGAGCAGCTGGAGGCCAGCGGCGCGGACGACCTGATCGATACGCTGCCGGAGGAAACCCGGCGGTTTATGGAAGGGCTCGGCATCACGTCCCTGCAGCCGGACGGCCTGACCGGGCTTGCGCCGCAGAACGTGCTGGAGAGCCTGCTCGGCCTGCTGGGCGAGCAGGCGAAAACGCCGCTTGCCGCCTGCGGGGTGGTGCTGGGGATTGTGCTGCTGTGCGCGCTGATGGACGGCGCCAAGCAGCTGGCGAAGGAGCCGGCGGTATCGGAGGTGTTCGGGGTCATCTGCGCGCTGGCCGCCTGCACGGCGGTGCTCATCCCTGTCGCCGGCTGCATCCGGTCGGTCAGCGCGGCGGCGGAAAGCGCGTCGGTGTTCACCACCAGCTTTGTGCCGGTGTACGCCGGTGTGATGGTGACCACCGGACAAGCCGCCTCGGCGCTGTCCTACCAGACGCTGATGCTGTTTGCCGCGCAGCTGATGACCATGCTGGCAACCTACGTGATTGTGCCGCTGATGACCATTTCGCTCGCGCTGGGGCTGACGGGCGCGGTATCCGGCGGGCTGAAGCTGGACGCGGCAGGCGGGCTGCTCAACAAAACCGCGGTATGGCTGCTCAGCCTGACAGCGACGCTGTTTGTCGGCCTTTTATCGATGCAGAATTTGGTCGGCGCCGCCGCCGATTCGCTCGCCGGGCGCGCGGTAAAGTTTTCGCTTTCCAGCTTTGTGCCGGTGGTCGGCGGCGCGCTCAGCGAAGCGCTCGGCTCGGTGCAGGGGTGCCTGTCGCTGCTGCGTTCCACCCTGGGCGGCTTCGGCATCCTGGCGACCGCCGCGATGCTGCTGCCGCCGCTGCTCGAGTGCGCGGTGTGGGCGCTGGGGCTGAGCCTGTGCAGCATGGCAAGCGAAATGTTCGGCCTGACCCAGCTGACCGCCGTGCTCAAAAGCGCGCACGCGGTGGTCAAGACCCTCATCGGTGTGCTGGCGGTGTGCGGGCTGTTCCTGATCGTGTCCACCACCATCGTCACGATGGCGGCGGCCAGGGCTGTGTGAAGGGAGGGAGAATATGGATGCGGTTCGTTCCTGGGCGATTGCCCTGTGCGCGGCGGCAATCGGCTGCACCCTGCTGCAGATTCTCGCGCCGAAGGACGGGATGGGGCGTATTTTCAAGCTACTGATCGCCGCCTTTTTCCTGTGCTGTCTGGCCGCGCCGCTTTTGCAGATCAAAAACCTGACCCGGCTGGATTTCAGCGGGCTGCCCGACGAGGTGGCCTCCGGCGTGCTCCAGCAGCGGGTCAACGAGCAGGCGGTCAGCCAGATCAACGCCGCTCTCGGGGAGATCGCCGGGCACGCGGTGGAGCGGTATGGGATCGAAATGGAAAAAATCGCCGTCGAGACGGATACTTCGGCGGATGGCAGCATATATATCAGACAAGTTGTCGTATCGCTGGATAAGAAAAACGCCAACCGGGCCGCCGAGGTCAGGCAGATCCTCGAAAGCCGGCTGGGCGTGGACGTGACGGTGCAGACGCCGGAGTGAGCGCCGGCGGGCGGGAAAGGAGAAAGGGCGGTATGGAAGAACAAACGGGCGCGGCCGCGAAAATCACGGCGTTTTTCAAAGGGGGGAAGGCAACGAGGTGGATCGTGGCGCTCGGCGTGATCGGCATCGGGCTGATCCTGCTGTCGGAGTTCTGGCCGCAGAAGACGCAGGAGACCGCCGCGAAGGCCACGGCGCAGGATTTTGTGGCGGATACGGAGAAGCGGCTGACCGAAATGATCAGCAACATCAGCGGTGCGGGGCGGTGCCGGGTGATGGTGACGCTGGAAAACGGCGTCGAGTATGTCTATGCGACCGAGCAGAAGATCAATTCCGACCGTACCGAGGACACCGGCGGCAGCTCCTCCAAATATTCCCAGCGCGACGACTCGGAGGAATCCATCATTCTGGTGGAGGTCAACGGCGAGCGCCAGGGGCTGCTGGTCAAGGAGATCCAGCCGACGGTGCGGGGGGTGGTGATCATCTGCGAGGGCGGCGACAACCCGGCGGTGCAGCAGCAGATCACCGACGCGGTGACCACCGCGCTGAACATATCCACCAAGCGGGTGAGCATATCGAAACTCAGCAGCGGTCAATGAAGCGGAGCGTTGACGGCAGATTACAGCATGAATGGGGAAAGGATGGATCATCGGTGAGCAACATTTTCGGGAAAAAGCAGGTTCTTTTGGCGACTTTGATTCTGGCGCTGGGGGTGGCGGTGTACCTCAATTACTATTTTGCCACCAAGGCGCCGGACACGCTGGATGCCAATGGCGGCGTGAGTACGAGCGACACCTCCAAAAACCTCGGCGACGCGCAGTTTGTGGGGAACAATTCCACCGTGTCGGGCGATGAGCAGGCGAACACCACCCCCGATTACTTTGCGCAGGCGCGGGCCAACCGCGAAACCGCGCGCGAGGAAGCGCTCGACCTGATTAAGGACATGATGAACGACGCGAAGGCGACCGACGCCATCAAGCAGGAGGCGCTCGCGAAAACCGAGGCGGTCGCGGCGGCGATCGAGCAGGAAAGCAAGATCGAAAGCCTGGTCAAAGCCAAGGGGTTCGAGGACTGCGTCGTCTTTATCGAAGACAAGACCTGCCACATCGTGGTCAAGGCGGAAGGGCTGCAGCCGCAGGAGGCCGCCCAGATCACCGACATCATCTGCGCACAGTCGCAGGTGCCCGCGACGGGGATCACCATCGTGACCTCCAAAGGCTGACGGCGCCCTGTGCGGAAAACGCCGCATTTCCGCCGGAAATTGCCGGCGGCCGGGGCATGGGTCCGCCCAAAAACGAAAAAATGGTTGCGGCAGGGGGAATTTGTGGTATAATACTGATGACAGCGCCCCCGCCGACGGCGGCGGTGCGCTGCCCGGCCGGCAAAAACAAGGACTTTTCGCCGGAACCCGGCGGTTTTTGCCAGGACTACAAAGGGGGTTCATCGTATGGATGAGCAGGGGTATCGTCCCTCTGAAGGCAGCTGCATTATTTCCGAAGATGTCATTGCGACGATCGCCAGCACCGCTGCGCTCGATGTTGCGGGCGTGGCCGGCATGGCTTCCCGTCCGGCGGATATCCGCGGTATTATAGGAAGCGGCGCCGCCAAGTCGGTGCGCGTGATCAACAATGAGAACGAAACCGTGCTGGAGGTTTATATCAATCTCAAGCTCGGCGCCCGCATCCCGGAGGTCGCCGGCGAGGTGCAGCACGCCGTAAAGGTCGCGGTGCAGTCGATGACCGGCAAGCCGGTCAACAAGGTCAATGTGCATGTTTCCGGGCTGGTACTGGAAGATGACAAGACCGGGGAATAAGCGGAAGAAATCAGGCGGGCCCTCCGCAGCAGCTGTGGAGGGCCTGTTTGTTCATATCTGCGCGTATGCCGGAGAGCCGGCATGCCGCAAAGGAATTTGAAAACGAAAGGCATGGTGTCGGCCTATGACCCGGCGCGAAGCACGTGAACTGGCCTTTGTCCTCCTGTTTGAGAGCACCTTTACCGATGAATACGTCCGGGATATCCTGGAAAGCGCAAGGGAAGCGCGGGACGTGGAAGCGGACGCGTTCGCCCTGGCGCTCGCGGAGGGTACCCAGGAGCATCAGCGGGAACTCGACGAACTGATTTCCCGCTTTTCTTTGAAATGGAGCAAAAACCGCCTCTCCCGGGTGGCGCTGTCGCTGCTGCGGCTGGCGTCGTACGAGATGCTGTACGAAAAGGATATCCCGGTGAGCGTCTCCATCAACGAGGCGGTGGAGCTGGCGAAAAAATACGGCGGCGACGACGATTCCGCGTTCATCAACGGGGTGCTCGGCGGCCTGGCGCGCAGCGGGCTTGTCGCCGGCGGCGAGGCGGACAAGCAGCCGGACGGGGACAAGCAGCCGGTCGGGGACGCGCCGTGAGCCGCTTTCTCGGGCTGGATACCAGCAACTACACCACCTCCGCCGCGCTGTATGACACCGAAACCGGGCAGATGACCCAGGCCAAAAGGCTGCTGCCGGTGCGGCAGGGCGAGCGCGGGCTGCGGCAGAGCGACGCGCTGTTCCACCATGTCCGGCAGCTGCCGGATATGCTGGAAGCGCTTTACGCCGGGGCGGCGCTGCCGGTGGACGGCATTGCCGCCTCCGACCGGCCGCGGGAGGCGGAGGGCTCCTATATGCCCTGCTTTCTGGCGGGGGCCGGCGCGGCGCGTCAGCTTGGCGCGGCGCTGCACCGGCCGGTGCGCTTTTTCACCCATCAGCAGGGCCATGTGGCGGCGGCGCTGTTCGGCGCCGGCTGCACCGCATGGGCGGGGGCGCCGTTTCTGGCGTTCCACGTGTCCGGCGGCACCACCGACGCGCTGCTGGTGCGCCCTGACCGGGAACGGCTGCTCACCTGCGAGATGGTGGGCGGCTCGCTCGACCTGAAGGCCGGCCAGCTGATCGACCGGGTGGGCGTGATGCTCGGGCTGTCCTTTCCGGCGGGGCCCGCTCTCGAGGCGCTGGCGGCCGGGGCGGACGGCGTAAAGGAGCCGCGCGCGGTACTGCGCGGCGGCGACTGCCATCTGTCCGGCGTGGAAAACCAGTGCCGCGCGATGCTGGACAAGGGCGTGCCGCCGGCGCAGATCGCGCGGTTCTGCCTGCTGAGCGTGCTGGTGGCCATCGACGGCATGACGGCGGCGCTGCGCAGGACCTACGGCCCGCTGCCGCTGCTGTATGCCGGCGGCGTGATGGCCAACCGCCTGCTGCGGGCGGAGTTGGAAAAACGGCACGGCGGGCGTTTTGCGCCGCCGGAATTTTCGGCCGACAACGCGGCCGGCATCGCCTGGCTTGCCGCGGCGGCCGCATGAGCCGGGGACAATTTATCGGAAAAGGAGGTGCCGCCGGATGAAGGTGATTTCGGTCAGTCAGCTCAACCGCTATGTCAAATCGCTGCTGGAAGGCGACGCCAACCTCGCGGCGGTATACATCGGCGGCGAGATTTCCAACTTTACCAACCACTATAAATCCGGGCATCTGTATATGTCCTTAAAGGACGAGGGGGCGCTGGTCAAGGCGGTGATGTTCCGCGCCTACGCCTCCAAGCTGGCCTTTACGCCGGAAAACGGCATGAAGGTGATCGTGCGGGCGCGGGTGTCGCTGTACGAAAAGGACGGCGCGTTCCAGATCTATATCGAGGAGATGCAGCCCGACGGGGTCGGCGCGCTGCAGATCGCGTTTGAACAGCTCAAGAAAAAGCTGGCAGCGGAAGGGCTGTTCGAGGCCTCCCGCAAAAAGCCGCTGCCGCGGTATCCGGCGCGGGTCGGGGTCATCACCTCGCCGACCGGCGCGGCGGTGCGGGATATTTTCAACGTGCTCGGCCGGCGGTTCCCGCTCGCGCGGGTGGTGTTCACCCCGGTGCTCGTGCAGGGCGAGGGGGCGCCGGCGCAGCTGGTCGCCGCCCTGCGCCGCTTCAACGAGACGGATGCGGCGGATGTGCTTATCATCGGCCGCGGCGGCGGCTCCATTGAGGAGCTGTGGGCCTTCAACGACGAGACGGTCGCGCGGGCGGTGGCGGCCTCCCGCATTCCGGTGATCTCCGCCGTGGGGCACGAAACCGATTTCACCATCTGCGATTTTGTGGCCGACCTGCGCGCGCCCACCCCCTCCGCGGCGGCGGAGCTGGCGGTGCCCGACCAGCATCAGCTGGCCGCGCGGCTGACCCAGTTATACGGGGCACTGCGGCAGTCCGCGCTGCACCGCGTGCAGGTGGAAAGCACGCGGCTCGCCGCGATCCGGGAAAAGCGCTGCCTGGCGACGCCGCTGTTTTATGTGGAGGAGCAGGGGATGCGCCTCGACTACTTCGTGCGGCGGTTTGCCGCGGCGGCGCAGGTGCAGACCAGCCGGGCCGAAGGGCGCCTGTCCGCTGCGGCCGGCAAGCTCGACGCGCTCAGCCCGCTGAAGGTGCTTTCGCGCGGCTATTCGATTGTTTACAGGGACGGCGAGGTGCAGCATTCGGCGCAGGGCATCCGGACGGGGGACAAGCTCTCCCTGCGGCTGTCCGACGGCCGGGTGGAGTGTACGGCCGATTGATTTTTGAAGATTTCGCCGGAGGCTGTGCCGCTGTGCGGCGCGTCCGGATAAGCTGAGCCGGGCCGAACAACGCCCGATTCCGGCGGCGGGAGTAAGGCGATGCGTCGCTGCAGTCTCCTGCCATGCGCAGGAGGAAGCTGTGCTTCCTCCGCAGTCTGTCAAAGAAGTCATTTTGCAAAAAATACTGCACAAAAAGTTTTCGCCGGCCTTTTTCAAAAGGCGGCGGGGGCGCGGACGTGACCGTCCGCGGTGAGTTTGCCGCAAAGCGGCAAACGTCACACAGGGGCCGCAATGTTTCGCCTGCGGCGAAACTTGCCGAGGAAGCTATGCTTCCTCGAGTACCCCGGCTCGCGTCCCGCCGGACGCGAAATTCTTTGCTTTCATAAGGATCAGGAAGGGAGACGCAGCAGCCCGGTGGGCTGCTGCGTCGTGGGAAACCCTATCAAGGGGTTTCCCGATGCGGCGCGTCACGCCGCATTTGTGCAACTTGCTATCGGTAAACCAGTTTTTCGACACGCTGAGGAGGAAGCACAGCTTCCTCCGTTGAGTTTGACCTGTGGCCAAACATCGCCCGGGAACGGCAAACGCCTTGTCCCGCTTTTCTCTCGTTTACCGAAAGGGTTAACCTCAGCCGGTGCGGCGTGTTTGGCAGGGCGGAGGACGGCGGCGGGCTGACGTCCGCCGAGGAGGAAAACGCGGCAGGCGCCGCCGGCTGAGGCGGGGCGGGTTCGCCCCTGCGCATCTCAAGAAACCGAGAAAGGATAGAGTGCATACGATGGCAGAGGAATGGACGTTTGAAAAGGCAATGACCCGGCTCGAGCAGATCGTGGGGGTGCTGGAGAGCGGGCGGTGCACGCTGGACGATTCCCTCAAGCTGTTTGAGGAGGGGACCAAGCTGACCGCCTATTGTTCCAAGGCGCTGAAAACGGCGGAGCAGAAAATCGTCAAGCTGACCGCTGCGGAGGAGCCGCAGCGCGCCGAGGAGCCGGCGCTTACCGCGCAGGCGGATTCGCGCGATCTGGCGGCGGAATGACCGCCGTTCCGGCGGCAGGCCGGGTTTGACGGAAAGGCAGGGAAAAGCGGGAATGGAATTGTACGCACAGCATTTACAGGCGCATCTGCAGGCGGTGGAGGAAGCGCTGCCCAAATACCTGCCGGCATCCGGCGGACTGCAGGCGGTGGTGGAGGAAGCGATGGGCTACGCCTGTGCGGCGGGCGGCAAGCGGCTGCGGCCGGTGCTGCTGCTGGAGTTCTGCCGCATCTGCGGCGGGCAGACGGCGCAGGCGATGCCGTTCGCCTGCGCGCTGGAGATGATCCATTCCTATTCGCTTGTGCACGACGACATGCCCTGCATGGACGACAGCCCGCTGCGCCGCGGCCGGCCGTCGGTGCATGCGGCCTACGGCGAGGATATGGCGCTGCTGGCCGGCGACGCGCTGCTCAACCGCGCGTTCGAGACGATGCTTTCCCCGGCCAACACGCAGGATCTCCCGCCGCAGGCGGTGCTGCGCGCGGCGTTTGTGCTCGCGGACGCCGCCGGCATCCGCGGCATGGTCGGCGGGCAGACCATCGACCTGCAGTATGAACACCGGCAGGCGGACCTCGCGGTGCTCGAGCAGCTCCAGGAGGGCAAGACGGCGGCGCTGATGATCGCCGCCTGCGAAATGGGCGCGCGGCTCGGCGGCGGCCCGCCGGAGCAGATTGAGGCCGCCCGGCGGTTCGGCCGGGAAACGGGGCTGTGCTTCCAGATCGTGGACGATATCCTGGATGTGACCTCGAGTGCGCAGACGCTGGGCAAGCCGACCGGCGGCGATGCGGCGCTGGCCAAGAACACCTATGTGTCGCTGCTCGGGCTGGAGGGTGCGCGCCGTCTCGCCGGACAGCGCACGCGGGAGGCTCTCGCGGCGCTGGAGGTTTTCGGCGATGCGGCGCAGGAGCTGCGCGGGCTGGCAGCGGCTTTGCTGGAGCGGAAAAAATAGGACGGGAAAAGCGTATAGGGAAAGGCTTGAAATACGATGACTTTATTACGGGATTTTTTGCAGAACCGTGTGCTGTTCGCTGCGGTCATCGCCTGGATGTGCGCGCAGGTGCTCAAAATCGTGCTGACCCTGATTACCACCAAAAAGTTCCGTGCGGAACGGCTTTGGGGGGCGGGCGGCATGCCGAGCGCGCATTCCGCGATGGTGTGCGGCCTGACCATTGCGATGGCGCGCTTTGAAGGGGTGAATTCCGCCACCTTCGCGCTCGCGGTGATGTTCGCCTTCGTGACGATGTACGACGCGATGGGGGTGCGCCGGGAAACCGGCGAGCACGCGAAGCTGCTCAACAAATACATGAACCGGCTCGAACGCGAGGACGCGGATGTCGACGGCGACGGTGTCCCGGACCGCGAAGTCGAGGAAATCGAGCTTAAGGAATTTATCGGCCACACGCCGCTCGAGGTGCTCGGCGGCGTACTGCTCGGCATTTTGGTGGGCATCCTGATACCGGCGTGACGGCGTCGGCCCGCCGGAGGAAAGCGAGGCGAACCCTTTGCCTGAGGAATCGTATCTGGCACGCATCCATTCCCCGGAGGATCTCCGGGATCTCCATAAAAAAGAGCTGCCCGCGCTGTGTGAGGAGCTGCGGGAAACCCTGATCCGCACGGTGTCCCGCACCGGCGGGCATCTGTCCTCGAACCTGGGCGTGGTGGAGCTGACGGTGGCGCTGCACCGGGTGTTTTCCCTGCCGCACGACTGCATCGTATGGGATGTGGGGCACCAGTGCTATGTCCATAAGCTGCTCACCGGGCGGGCGGAGCGTTTCGATACGCTGCGCACCGAGGGCGGGATTTCCGGTTTCCCGCGTCCGTGCGAAAGCGATTACGACTCGTTCATCGTCGGGCACAGCAGCACGTCGATATCGGCCGCCAACGGCATCGCCAAGGCCAAGGCGCTGGCCGGTGACGACGGCTATGTGGTGGCGGTCATCGGGGACGGCGCGCTGACCGGCGGGCTGGCCTACGAGGGGCTGAGCAACGCCGGTCGCAGCAGCGACCGGCTGATCGTGGTGCTCAACGACAACCGCATGTCCATCAGCCGCAACGTCGGCTTTATGGCGCGGCATCTGACCCACCTGCGTTCGCGGGCGCGCTATGTGCGCTTCAAGAACCGCTTCGGGCGCTTTCTCAACCACGTGCCGCTGATCGGCAAGCCGCTCAACCGGCTGCTGATGTCGGCCAAAGCGAGCCTGAAGGCGATGGTCTACCACAGCAGCACGATGTTTGAGGAGATGGGGTTTTACTATCTCGGGCCGGTGGACGGCCACAATCTCGACGACCTGATCCGGGCGCTCAAAACCGCCAAAAGCATCGGCAAGCCGGTGGTGCTGCACGCGGTCACCATCAAGGGGCAGGGGTATTCCTACGCGATGAACAGCCCCGACCGTTTCCACGGCGTGTCCGGCTTCGATGTGGTCACCGGCAAAACGCCGGCGGCTTCACCGAGCTTTTCTTCGGCGTTCGGCGGGGCGCTGTGCGAACTGGCCGAGGAAGACGAGCGCGTGTGCGCGATTACGGCGGCGATGAAGAGCGGCACCTGCCTGCAGGATTTCGCCGCGCGCTTCCCCGACCGCTTTTTTGATGTCGGGATCGCGGAGGAGCACGCGGTCACCTTTGCGTCCGGCCTGGCCAAAGGCGGCCGGCTGCCGGTGTTCGCGGTCTATTCCACCTTCCTGCAGCGCAGCTATGACCAGCTGCTCAACGACACGGCGATCCTCGGCAGCCATATTGTGCTGGCGGTGGACCGCGCCGGCATCGTGCCGGACGACGGGGAAACCCATCAGGGGATTTTCGACGTGCCGTTTTTGACCACCATCCCCGGCACCACCATTTATGCGCCGGCGTCGTTTGCGGAGCTTGAGACGTATCTGCGCCGGGCGCTGTTCGATACGCCGGGCATCGCCGTGGTGCGCTATCCCAAGGGGGGCGAGCTGCCCGGCCTGCCGGAGTTGCCGGCCGAGGCGAAGCCGTATATCCTGCTCAGGGCCGACGGGGCGGATACGCTGCTGGTCACCTACGGGCGTATTTTTGCGAATGCCGTGCAGGCGGCGCGGCAAATGGCGGAGAAGGGGCAGCCGGTTTCGGTGCTCAAGCTCGGGCAGATCCATCCGCTCGACCCGGGCTGCGTCCAGGCCGCCGCCGCGTACCGCCGGGTGATCTTCTTTGAAGAAGGCAGCCCCGCTGGCGGGGTGGCCGAGCATTTCGGCACCCAGCTGACGGCGCTGCATTATACCGGCGATTACCGCATACAGGCGGTGGAGCCGTTTATCCTCACCTGCAAGACCGACGCCGGGCTGCGCCATGCCGGACTGGATGTCGACGGCATGCTGCGGGCGATGGAAGCGGACTAGGGCCGGGGGCGGAGGACGACCGACACGACGGGAGGCGAAAGCATGCCGGAAGGCGAACGCAGGCGGCTGGATGTGGAGCTTGTGCGCCGGGGGCTGGCGGAGAGCCGCAGCAAGGCGCAGGAAATGCTCGCTGCCGGGCTGGTGACGGTGGACGGCCGGCCGGCGGCGAAAGCGGCCCTGCCGGTGGACGAGGAGACGGCGATCGTGTGCGCGGGCGCGCCGCGGTATGTCGGGCGCGGCGGCGACAAGCTGGAAAAAGCGATGGCCTTTTCCGCCGTTTCCCCGCAGGATAAAATTTGTCTGGACGTGGGGGCTTCCACCGGCGGGTTCACCGACTGCATGCTGCAGCACGGCGCGAAAAAGGTTTATGCGGTCGATGTAGGCTCCGGGCAGCTGCACGAGCGGCTGCGGCGGGATCCCCGGGTGGTGTGCATGGAGAAAACCGACATCCGGGATACGGCGCGGGTTGGTGAGAACATCACGCCGGGCGAGATCGGGCTGTGCACGGTGGATGTGTCGTTCATTTCGCTGCGGCAGGTGCTGCCGGCGGTATGGCCGTATCTGGCGGACGGCGGGTGCGCGGTGTGCCTGGTCAAGCCGCAGTTTGAGGCCGGCCGGCGCGCGCTGGGCAAGAGCGGCGTGGTCCGGGACCGCGGCGCGCACCGTCAGGTGCTGCGGGAGCTGTGGGATTTCTGGCACGAACAGGGCTGCCGCGTCCTGGCGCTGACCCATTCGCCCATCACCGGCGGCGACGGCAACATCGAATATCTCGCGGTGCTCAGCCGCAGCGCGCAGGAAACGGTGCCGGAGCAGACGCTCCGCACGATTGTGGATGCGGCATTCGATGCGCTGAAGAATAACAAAAGATAAAAATAGCGAGAGTTATCTATATTATAGGGGGCTATGCGATGAAGGTGGCGGTGATTCCCAACGGGCGGGCGGCCGGCGTACACGCCGCGCTGCCGGCGGTGTGCGCGCAGCTGCAGGCGCTCGGCGCGCAGACGCTGTGTCCGGCGAGCGGCGCATTCCCGTCGCCGGAAGCGGACGAGCTGATCGGGGCGTGCGACGCGGTGGTCGCGCTCGGCGGCGACGGCACCATCATACATACCGCGAAGCGGGCGGCGGCGTTTGACCGCGCGGTGCTGGGCATCAACTGCGGGACGCTGGGGTTCATGGCCGGGCTGGAGGCGGACGAGCTGGAACAGCTGGCCAAGCTCATCGCGGGAGAATACACCATTGAGAGCCGCATGCTGCTGGAGGTGCGGGTATCCGGCGCGAAGGAACGCCGGTTTTACGCGCTCAACGAGGCGGTGGTGTCGCGCGGTTCCCTGTCCCGCATCGTGGAGCTGGATATCTGCAATCACGATAAACCGGTGATGACCTACGAAGGCGACGGGGTGATCGTGGCGACGCCGACCGGTTCGACCGGCTATTCGCTGTCGGCGGGCGGGCCGGTGGTGGACCCGGAGGTCAGCTGCCTTCTGGTTACGCCGGTATGCCCGCATTCGCTGCACTGCCGTTCGACCATCTTTTCGGCGGACGCGGTGCTGTCGGTGCGGGCGAACGTGGAGCGGTGCCCGGAAATCTACCTGACGGTCGACGGGGAAGAGGGCCTGCGGGTGGGTGAGCGCGACGTGGTGACCATTTCCCGCGCCGACCGCGCGGCGCGTCTGATTAAGATCAAGCAGCAGTCGTTTTACGACGTGCTGACCCAAAAGCTGGTCAACCGCTGACCGCGGATACCGGGAAAGGAAGGGAAGGCAGCGCATGAAAACCAAACGGCACGCCAAAATTCTGGAGCTGATCCGCGGGCAGGCGATCGATACGCAGGAGGAGCTGCTGCGGCAGCTGCGCGAGGGCGGATTTGATGTGACGCAGGCCACCGTTTCGCGGGATATCCGCGAGCTGCGGCTGATTAAAACGCTGGGTCCCGACGGCCGGTACCGGTATTCCACCGTACAGATGGAGCACGATACCCTGTCCACCAAATTCCATTCGCTGTTTGCGGATACGGTGACCGGCGTGGATTACGCGCAGAACATCGTGGTGGTGCGCTGCCTGTCCGGCATGGCGCAGGCGGCCTGCGCGGCGATGGATTCGCTGCACTGGGACAACGTGGTCGGTACCCTCGGCGGCGAGGATACCTTTATCTGCATACTCAAAACCGAGGAGCAGGCGGTCGGGCTGGTCGCTGAGCTCAAAAAGATGATGAAGCGCCCGTAGGACAGGACGGCGGAAGGCGGGATCGTTTATGTTGTGGAGTCTGCATATTGAAAATATCGCGGTGATCGAAAAGGCCGACATCACCTTCGATGCCGGCTTCAACGTGCTGACCGGCGAAACCGGTGCGGGCAAATCCATTGTTATCGATTCGATCAACGCGGTGCTCGGCGAGCGGGTCAGCCGGGACCTGGTGCGTGCCGGCAGCGGGCAGGCGGCGGTGTCCGCCGTGTTCAGCGATCTGTCCGCCGCGGCGGAGGACAAGCTGCGGGAGCTCGGGTTTGAAACCGACGAGGACGGCATGCTGCTCATCCAGCGCACGATATCCGCCGAGGGAAAAGGCGGCTGCCGCATCAACGGGCGGCCCGCGACCGTTTCGATGCTGCGGGAATGCGGCCGGCTGCTGGTCAACATCCACGGGCAGCACGAAAACCAGGCGCTGCTGGCGCCGGAAAAGCACGTGGAGTATCTCGACCGGCTCGGCGGGCTTTTGCCGCTGCGGGCGGAATACCGCTCGGCTTACGACGGGTGGCAGCATCTCCGGCGGCAGCTCGACGCCGTGCAGATGGACGAGGACCAGAAGCTGCGGCGGCTCGACCTGCTGCGGTATCAGGTGGACGAAATCGAGGCGGCGGAGCTTGTCCCGGGGGAGAGCGCCCAGCTGCAGGAGCGCCGCACCTTTTTCCGCAACGTGGAAAAGATCGCGCAGGGGCTGTATGCGGCGCGCGCGCTGCTGCAGGGGGACGAGGACGCCGACGGGGTGCTGACCGGCGTGGAGCGGGCGGTGTCCCAGGTGCAGGACGCCGGCCGGTATATGGACGAGGCGGCAAAGCTCGGTGAGCGGATGGAAAACCTCCAGTACGATCTGGAGGCCTGCGCCGAAGAGGTGCGCGCGCTGACCGAACAGCTGGAATTTGATCCGCAGGAGCTTGAGCAGGTGGAGGCGCGGCTGGACGTGATCCGGCGGCTGACCGCGAAATACGGGCCGGAAGAAGAAGACGTGCTGGCGTTTTGCGAAAACGCCCGGCAGGAGCTTGAACAGATCGAGACGGCCGACGAGACGGCGGCGCGCCTGCGGATGCAGCTGGAAAAAGCGGAGGAAGCGGTCGGCGCGGCGGCGCAGCGGCTGACCGCTGCGCGGCGGAAGGCCGCGGAGATTTTCACCCGCGATGTGCTCGAACAGCTGCGGTTCCTGGATATGCCGGGCGTGCGGCTGCAGGTGCAGATCCTGCCGGCGCCGCTGACGGCGGCCGGCGGCGATCATGTGGAGTTCCTGATCGCGGCCAACCCCGGCGAAGAACCGAAATCCATCGCGCGCATTGCGTCGGGCGGCGAGCTGTCCCGGATCATGCTCGCGCTCAAATCGGTGATGGCGGATGCGGACGACATCGATACGCTCGTTTACGACGAAATCGATGTGGGCATCAGCGGCCGCGCCGCCTGGAAGGTGGGCATCAAGCTGCGGGAAACCGCGCAGGGGACCAAATCGGTGCGGCGGCAGGTGCTGTGTGTCACCCATCTCGCGCAGATCGCCGCGCAGGCGCACCATCATCTGCTGATCGAAAAATCGGTGCATGACGGGCGCACCTTTACGGCGGTGCGCGGCCTGGACCGCGCCGGCCGGGAGGACGAGCTGGCCCGGATCATCGGCGGCGAGGTGACCGCCGCAAGCCGCGAAGCCGCCCGCGAAATGCTCGACCGGGTGAACGCATAAAAAAACCGTTTTGCCGAAAACACGGTATAAGAAGTTTTCGCCGGCCTTTTTCAAAAGGCCGCGGGGTGCCGGGGCGGAACCCCGGCTCGCGTCCTGCGGGACGCGAAAAGCCTAAGAAAACAGAGCGCAGGAGGGGTTGCAGGAAGCAAAGCTTCCTGCGGGAGTTTGCCGCAAAGCGGCAAACATCCCCGGGCGGAACGTTCGTCGCAAGGCGACGAACTTCCCGAGGACGGCTTAGCGCCGTCCTCGTTTCCTCGCCGGGGGTGCCCTGATGTTCCGAAGGAACATAGCTTTTGTGTAATTTGCTATTCACTAATTACTTTTTCGACAAGCTGAATGCGGCGTGTCACGCCGCATCGGGAAACCCCTGGATAGGGTTTCCCACGACGAAGCAGCCCACCGGGCTGCTGCGTCTCCCTTCCTGATCCTTATGAAAGCAATGGATTTCGCGTCCTGCGGAACGCTCGAGGAAGCGTAGCTTCCTCGGCGAGTTTCGCCGCAGGCGAAACATCGCGGCCCTTGTGTGATGTTTGCCGCTTTGCGGCAAACTCACCGCGGACGTAATCGTCCGCGATTCCACCGCCTTTTAAAAAAGGCGGGCGAAAACTTCTGTGCCGCATTTGTGCCGCCTTTTTGGCAAACCGCTTTCTCAACAGTCTGAAAAGGGCGCGTTGCAAAAGCAACGCGCCCCTGAAAAACCGCTTGCGGGCCATACATTGTGGCCCGCATTTCGCGTCTTACAAACGCGAAACCGCGCTTTTTCTCGGTGTCTGGGTACATTCCAGCATTTTGCAACGCGCCCTTTTTGTCAGGAACGGCGCATCAGGTTGTCCGCGCACTGCTGCAGCTCCTGAAGGTTCTGCGGCTGTACGCTGCTCTGCTTGATGTTCTCCTGCACGTATTTGGGCAGCGTATTGAAATACTGCTGCATATCCGGATGGTTGGCGTTGAAATCGCCCGGACAGCAATTGTCGGCCATGAATAACCATTCCTTTCCTGCCGAACTCAGGGAACGCAAAAGCCGATTCCCCGGCAAAACCCGGTCTGCGCGTACGGCTTTACCGCCGCCTTCTTAGTATCCCGCCGTCCGGCTGCGCTACACCCGGCAAATTCTGTTTATGCCTGTTTCAGGCCGAGCACCGCAACCAGCGGATAATGGTCGGAAGGATAACGGCCGCCGGCGCTGAAGGTGTTGATATAGGCGTTTTGGATTTCCCATTCCTCGCTGACAAAAATATAATCGATCGGCTTGCCGTGCGTTTTGCCGCGGAAACCGTGGTAGGTGCTGTGAATTTTTTCCGCGCACGGCGCTGTGTACAGGCTGGTTAGGCGGATATCGGGGTAATCATGCCGGTTTTCCGCCAGAATCCGGATCGATTTGCTGCGCGGATGCGCGTTCAGGTCGCCCATGAGAATGGTCGGCAGCTTTTCCTGCTGGTTGAGGCGGTGCATATACTCCAAAATGATTTTTACGCCCAGGGTCCGCGCCGGGCCGCAGACGTGGTCGAAATGCGTGTTGAACACGCGGATTTTTTGCTGCAGCGCGTCCGCGTATACCTCGCACACCGTGCAGATGCGCGGAAACATCGCGAAATAGGCGCGGCTGCCGCTTTTTTCCGGATGCTTGGAGAGCCAGAAGGTCTGGTCGTACAAAAGGGTGGTGTTGTCCGCGCGCAGCAGAATCGCGGAGTGCTCGTTCGCCAGCTGCCGGGTGCGGCCCTGCCCGACGATACGGAAGCCGGACAGCCGCGTGCGCAGATCCTCCTTCATGTCCGGCATCAGCTCCTGCACCCCGATGATGCTCGCATCCGAGCTGGAGAGCAGCTGCGTGATCAGCTCCCGCCGGGCTTTCCAGCGGTTGCGTACGGCAAGGGCAAAATCATGCTTGAGATTAAAGGATACAATTTTTATCGCTTCCATGCGTGTCGGCTCCTTTGGGGTTGGAAAAATCACGCTTTTATTGTACCGCAGGTGCGGGCGGATGGCAATCCGGTACGGAATAATTTAAGAAAAACCTAAGAGTCTTGTAATAATGCCGAAGAATGTCGGAAGAAAAACTTTTTTGCAAAAATCCGTTGACAGCGCGGGAAGGTTGTGCTATTCTATTAAAGCTGTCTCACGGGAGACACGCCGCCTGACCCTTTGGAAGCTGGAAAAATTAAAGGTTGACAATACACAGTATGTGTGCTACAATCTTTAATACACCTCTTCTGACAAGGATAAGGTGCGAGGGACCTTGAAAATTAAACAACAAGAAAGAAGCAGAAGAAAACGACCCGTTAAAACCTTTGGTTTTTGAAGAGAACCGAGAAAGCATCGAAGAGATGCAGAGTATCCGGTGGTGCGGATACAAAACGCTAAGCGTAAAGAGCTAAAGAACGCTCAAAAAAGGTTGAGACATCCGGAAGGATGAAACAATACCATTTTTTAGAGAGTTTGATCCTGGCTCAGGACGAACGCTGGCGGCGTGCCTAACACATGCAAGTCGAACGGAGTCATATCTGACACGGAATCCTCTGTTGAAAGCAGGATAAGAAAGCCGGCGTCCAAGCGCGGACGGCGGACGGCAAGAGAGGGAACGGAGAAGAGAAAAGCGCTTCACGCTCCTCATAAGTGACTGACACAGAGAGGATTGCGTGTTGGATATGACTTAGTGGCGGACGGGCGAGTAACGCGTGAGCAACCTGCCCTTCAGTGGGGAACAA